>JAEEGH010010001.1_pt1 | contig 21894 bp, 14 predicted proteins | sample 9134181 | NCBI WGS metagenome assembly JAEEGH01 (sample SAMN16246544, study PRJNA631951) | gut metagenome | biome: gut microbiome; feature: rumen; material: DP-attached | host: Bos | place: Iran: Karaj | collected 2018-10
AGGGCTACGCATTCGTCAACTGGACAGAGGAGGGCGAGGAAGTCTCTGCCGAGGCCACATACAGCTTTGAGGTGACCAGCGACAGGAATCTTGTGGCGAACTTTGAGGAGCAGGCCGCTGTGGAGGAACAGACCATGACGCTTACCCAAGGCATGAACTGGTGGTCGACCAATCTGGACATCACCCTGGACGACCTGAAGGATGCCATCGCAGCCGCATTGGGGAACAATGGCACGGCGACGGTCAAGTCGCATGGTTATACCATCAACTATGCGAACGGACAGTGGAGACCAGCCGACATGCCCTTCGACATTAGAAACATGTTTAAGATACAGGTGAGTGCCGACTGCGAGATAACGCTGACAGGCGTTCCGGTCGAACCCTCCGCGTATGAAATCACCATCGTGTACGGCAACAACGAGATAGGATTCCTCTGCGGAGAGAGCATGTCGGTCGGCGAGGCCTTCTCGGGACTCAATCCCGTTGCGGGGGACATGGTGAAGTCGAAGACGGGCAGCACCTCATACAATGGTACTAGATGGAGAGGTACGTTGGAAACCCTTGAGCTGGGCCAGGGCTACATCTACCAGTCGAAGGCAGCGGGCGAAAAGACGTTTACTTTTGGAACGAACAGCAGTAAGTAAAAACTATCAATTTTCTAAAAAAGGAACGGAATCAATCGAATCCGTTCTTTTTTTTGCAAAATCGCAAAACATATTGAAAAAATCCTTACCTTTGCCCGATTAATTTGCAACATTCACAATCAAAAATATTATTGGAAATACAATTTACTAATCAATTATTAACACAATTATGAAGAAGCTTTTCCTAATTGCAATGACACTGATAGTGAGTGTCAGTGTCATGGCACAGCAAAAGATCCAGTTGCGTTCGGCGAACAAGGCCGAATGCGTGAAGAGCGACATGAGGAGTCTTAAGGCTTCCTTCTCGTTCTCAACCATTGATGCGCAGGACATCCAGAGCGAGCGAGGCACCTTCTCGTGGCTCAGCCTGCCTAACACCGTTATCGGCGGCAACGAGGGTGCACCTCAGATTCCTGTCGTGAATGAATTGATAGCCGTGCCTTTCGGTGCCAATCCGCGCATCGAAATCACGAGTTACAGTACTACAGATTACCTTCTTGAAGATTATGGCATCCATACCTTGGTGCCGCGTCAGCCTGCTGCCATGAAAAATCAGAACCTCGAGTTTGTCTATAACGAGGCTGCCTATCAGACCCGTGGCATGCGTTCGGAGCCCATGGCTCGCGTCAGTGTGAATGGTACCATGCGTGGCGTTCAAGTTGGCCAATTGAGCATTGAGCCTGTGAGCTACGACCCCGTGAGCAACACCTTGCGCGTGTTTAATGATATCGAAGTCACCGTTCACTTCGACGGTGCCGATGCTCGCGCCACCGAGAACATGTTGGTTTCGACCTACAGCCCTTATTTCGACGTGCTTTATAAGCAACTGTTCAACGGTCGCGCCATCAGGGATGTCTATGATGAACATCCCGATCTCTGGAAGTCACCCGTGAGAATGTTGGTCATCGCTAACCGCATGTTCGAGAGTTGCATCCAGGACTGGGTGGCTTGGAAGACCCTGAAAGGTATTTATGTCGATGTCAATTATACTGACGTTATCGGCACAAGTGCAGATGCTATCAAGAGCTTCATCCAAAACAAATACGCACAAGATGCTCCTACATTCCTGATGATTATGGGTGACAAGGATCAAGTGGCTCCCAGCGTCACCTCTGCCAGCTCGACCTCATGTGTGAGTGACCTTTACTATTCAAGTGTTGATGGAGACCAATTTGTCGACATGTTCCACAGCCGTTTATCTGCTACGACCACAGCAGAGATGACAGCCATACTTAACAAGAGTTTGGAATATGAACAATATACCATGCCCGATCCGAGCTATCTGAACAATGTACTTCTCATTGCTGGTGAAGACAGCGGCTGGGGTGTCACCGTTGGCCGTCCCACCATTTGGTACGCTACCAACTATTACTACAATGAAGAACATGGATTCGATAACGTGTATGAATTCAGCCACGGCACCTATACCAATTGCTATAGTTATCTGAGCAGTGGCGTTGGATTTGCCAATTATACCGCTCACGGCAGTCAAACCAGTTGGGCGGGTCCTAGCTTTAGCGTTAGTGATGTCAACAATCTGACTAACACGCATAAATACTTCCTCGCCATTGGTAACTGTTGCCAATCGGGTGACTGGGGTTACGGCACTTGCTTTGGAGAAGCCTTGACTCGTGCCGAAAACAAAGGCGCATACGCTTATATCGGTTCCTGTCCAAACACTGTTTGGTTGAACGACTATTATTTCGGCGTAGGTCCTACCAGTCGTGCCGACGGCACCATGCCTACCTACGAAGAAACCGGCACGGGTATCTACGATGCCATCTGGATGGATGATGTCTATAACACGGTCAACTCCATTCTTTACGTTGGCAATTTGGCTGGCAATGCTGCTCAGGCTCTTGGCTACGACATGCACAGAGATCCCATCTATTACTGGCAAGCCTACCACGTGTTGGGTGATGGCTCCGTCATGCCTTACCGTGTGCAGCCCACCGCCAACCAAGTGAGCCATATGGCCATTCTTCCTATTGGCATGGCTACTTACGAGGTGAGTGCCGTTCCAGGTTCCTACGTTGCCATCAGCAAGGACGGTGTACTTCATGGCACAGCCCTCGTCGGTGCTACGGGTACGGTACAAGTTCCGATTACCCCTGTCACCTCTGGCGGCGATGTCACCATCTGTGTGACCGCTCCCAATCGTATCCCTTATATCCAGACTGTTCCTGCTGCTGCCCTTGAAGGCGCCTACCTCGCGGTTGATGGTTATACTCCTACCGAGGCCCATGTAGGCGACAACACCAACTTGAGTATCACTTTCAAGAACGTGGGTACGGATGCTTCCATTGGCACTACCAACATTACTTTGACCACTGATGATTCCAACGTCACCTTGAATAATTACACAGGCAACTTTGGTGCTTTGGCTCCTGAAGCCACCACTACTGTGAGCGGCTTCTCGTTCAGCATTAATCCTGGTGTGGCCGATGGCACCAATGTCACGATACATTACACTGCTGTCAATGGCGACGACACCTACGAAGGCAATATTGTTATCAAAGCCAACGAAGCTGTGCTGGCTTACCAGAACATGAGCTGGAACGGCGGTTTCACCCCTGGCGAGACCCTCACCCTGACCGCTAAGTTCAAGAACACGGGCCATTATCAAGCCACCAATGCCGTTGCCACCATAAGCACCAGCAGCAATTACCTCACCTTCACCAATCAGACGGTTAACGTAGGCAATATTGCAGTGGATCAGGAAGTCTCCTGCCAATTCACTGTCACCATCGCGGCCAACTGCCCTGAGACGGCACAGATTCCTGTCACCTTCACAATGACAGCTGACGGCAACCTCAGCGCTCAAGGCACAGAGACCTTGAAGAACGCCTGCAATGTGATCTTCAATCTCAGCGACTCTTACGGTGATGGTTGGAACGGTGCAAACCTGATTGTGTCGTTCAATGACGGCACAGAATCCCAATCGTTGACCTTCTCTTCGGGCAATTCCGCTACTTATACGCTTGAGATTGGTAATGGCACTCATGTCACATTGACTTGGAGCAGTGGCAGTTATGACGGCGAGTGTTCCTTTACAGTGAGTTACGAAGGTGATGCTCTTATCTTCTCTCAAACATCCAGACCCAGTGCGGGGGTCCTCTATGAGTTCGACTGCAACTGCGGTGCTGCATCACAGACCTTCACGGTCACTGTTGCCTCCGAGAACACCAATTATGGTACTGTGAGCGGCGGCGGTGAGTTCGGCTTTGGCCAGTCCTGCACCGTGACTGCCACACCTGCCGATGGCTACATGTTCACCAGCTGGACCATGAACGGTGAGATAGTTTCCACTGCCGCTTCCTATACTTTCACTGTCAATAGTGACATGGACTTGGTAGCCAACTTTGCCGAAGGCAACATGATTGGCGACGGTGGCGATGCGACAAGCAACTTCCTCCCGACATACAACTACTACAATTACTCACTCACTGAACAGATTTACACCTCAGCAGAATTGGGCGACGCAAGTCTCATCACCAGCATCGCTTTCTATAACGGCGGCACTCAGAAGACCCGTACTTTAGACCTCTACATGAAGAATACCACCAAGAGCAGCTTCTCCGGCAATACGGACTGGATTGCCGTTTCGGCTTCCGACAAGGTATTCAGCGGCAACGTCACCATGACCGCTGACGATTGGACGGTTATCACCTTCAACACCCCGTTTGTCTACGACGGTACCTCCAATGTGGTTCTTGTGACCGATGACAATTCCGGCGCTTACACCAACTCGCCTCACATGGCTTGCCGCGTGTTCGACGCTGCCAGCCAAGCCATCTATGTGTATTCTGACGGTACCAACTACAACCCCAACAGCCCCTCATCCTACACTGGCACGGTGCTTTCGGTGAAGAACCAACTCCTCATCACCAAGGAGGCGATATCCACTGAACCTGTCTACGTCACGGTCAGTGTGAGCCCCGCACAGGCTGGTACAGTGAGCGGCGGTGGCGAGATTGCTTTCGGCGAACTTTGCACCGTGAGCGTCACGCCTAACGAAGGTTTCTTCTTCACAGGCTGGACCGAAAACGGAGTTGTGGTTTCGAGCGATTTGGAATACAGCTTCACGGCTACTTCCGACAGAGACCTTGTGGCCACCTTTATCCAAGGCATAGAGATAGGTGAATTCATCGCCAACAACGCATATCTTCCCGGCTATAACTACTACAATTACTCACTTACCCAGCAGATTTACACTGCTGACGAAATCGGTGCAGCAGGAACCATCAATTGGATTGCCTTCTACAACGAAGGAGCAGAGAAGACCCGCACCTACGACTTCTATCTGAAAGCCACGGAGAAGACCTCCTTCAGCAGCAATGAAGACTGGGTTACGGTGGCTGAAACCGACAAGGTATTCACTGGCAGTGTCACCATGGCCGCGAATACTTGGACTATTATCAACTTCACCACTCCGTTTGAGTATGACGGCACCTCCAACCTTGTTTTGGTGGTTGACGACAACACTGGAGGATACACAAGCTCGCCTCACATGACCTGCTCGGTCTTCAATACCGCTGAAAACCAAGCCATCTATATTTACAATGATAACACGAACTTCGACCCGATGTCACCTCCGGCAGCTTCAACCAATAACGATGTGCTTTCGGTGAAGAACCACGTTCTTCTTGGCATTGTTAGTCCTGTTGAGCAGACTGTGGCATTATCCCAAGGCTTGAACTGGTGGTCGACCAATCTGGCCATCACCCTTGACCAGCTCAAGGATGCCATCGCTGATGCTTTGGGAACCACTGGTTCGGCTACAATCAAGTCGACAAACGGTACCATCAACTACACGAACGGACAATGGAGACCTGACAACATGCCCTTCGACATCCGTCAGATGTACAAGATTCAGGTCAGCACTGACTGCGAAATCATTCTGACAGGCATGCCTGTCAATCCCTCTGAGTATGAGATTACCATTGGCTATGGTAGCAACTGGATCGGATTCCTTTCAGGCGATAGTATGTCACTCGACGAGGCCTTCTCAGGACTCAATCCTGTTGTGGGAGACATGGTCAAGTCGAAGACAGGCAGCAGCACCTATAACGGTACTATTTGGAGAGGATCATTGAATACCCTTGAACCTGGCCAAGGCTACATTTACTTGTCGAAAGCATCAGGCAACAGGGCGTTCACCTTCTGAACGATTGATAGTAAATAGTAGCTATCTGCTATATGGAAAAGAAACGGCATCGCGATGCCGTTTCTTTTTTTTCGAAAAATTACAAAAAACGTAAAGCGCATCGAAAAAAAAACTACCTTTGCACGCTTAATCTGTCTTGTATTTCAACAAATTAAAATAAAAAAATACGTATTTTTAAAAATTTTACATTTATGAAGAAGTTTTTTTTGGTTGTGATGACGTTAGTACTTAGTATTAGTGTCATGGCACAGCAAAGGATTCAGTTGCGTTCGGCTGACAGGGCCGAATGTGTCAGCAGTGACATGAACGGCCTTAGGGCTTCGTTCTCTTTCTCCACTATCGAGGCTCAGGACTATCAAAGCGAGCGAGGTGCCTTCTCGTCGCTCAGTCTGGCCAACACCGTCATCGGCGGCAACGAGGGTGACCCCCAGATCCCCGTCGTGAATGAATTGATAGCCGTACCTTTCGGTGCCACCCCACGCATCGAAATCACGAGCTACAGCACCACTGACTACCGTCTTGAAGACTACGGCATGCATCGTTTGGTACCGCGTCAACCTTCGCTGCGTAAGGACAAGCACCCTGAGGATGTGCCTTTCGTCATGAATGAGTCTGCATACCAGTCCACCCGCGGCTTCCGTGGCGAGCCTATGGCCACCGTCAATGTGGTGGGTACCATGCGTGGTGTCCAGCTCGGTAAGATGACCATCGAACCGGTGAGCTATGACCCTGTCAACAACAGAATCCGTGTGTTCAACGACATCGAGGTTACTATTCATTTTGATGGTGCCGATGCCCGTGCCACTGAGCAAATGTTGGTTGACACCTACAGCCCTTATTTTGACATCATCTATAAGCAGCTGTTCAATGAAAGAACCATCCGTAATGCCTACACGGATCACCCTGACCTTTATTCCACACCTGTGAAGATGCTCGTCGTGACCACCTCGACTTATGCCAACAGCACAGCTTTCCAAAACTGGCTGACTTGGAAGAAGCAGAAGGGTATCGATGTGGATGTGCAAACCGTGTCTAACAATGCCAGCGCCACCACCATCAAGAACTTGATTTATTCGAGATATAATGCCACCCACCCGACCTTCTTGGTCATTGTGGGCGATGAGACTGTTGTCACATATTACTCACTTTGGGATTATGACAGCTCTTATGGTAATGCAGCCACTGATTTGGAATACGCTTCCGTTGATGGCGACGTCTATCACGACATGTTCATCAGCCGTATGCCGGTGTCTTCCACTACGGAACTTGGCAATCTTGTCAACAAGATTTTGACCTATGAGAAGTATACCATGTCCGACCCGAGCTACTTGGATGAGACCCTGCTCATTGCTGGTTGGGACAGTTACTGGACTAATTATGTTGGCAAACCTACCATCAATTATGCTGCCAATAACTATTTCAACACTGCCCATGGTATTACCCCACATACTTTTATTACCACTGGCTCTGGCCAAACCACTTGTTACAACTACATTAACAATGTAGGATTCATCAACTACACTGCCCATGGTGATATTCAAAAGTGGCACGATCCACAATTCACCAACTCCAATGTCAACAGTCTGACCAATAACGACAAGTATTTTTGGGCCATGGGTAACTGCTGCCTGACCTGCAATTTCAAAAATGCCCAGAACAGCCAAACCTGTTTCGGTGAAACTATGGTTCGTGCTGCCAACAAGGGTGCTTTTGGTTATATTGGATCTGTTCCAGAGTCCTATTGGTTTGAGGACTTTTACTTCGGCGTTGGTGCTTTTAATGCAGTTCAAGGAACCAACAATCCCACCGTTTCGGGCACTACCAAGGGTTGCTACGATGCCATGTTTGATGATACGGGCTTCAACACCTTGAACTCGGTGCCTTACATTGGCAATGTGGCTGTGACCTACGCCCATGCTGCCAACTACAATAGTAGTGTCTCTGACGAATACTATTGGAGAGCCTACCAATGCTTTGGCGATGGTTCCGTGATGCCTTACTTGAAGAATCCCTCTGCCAACAATGTGAGCCATTCGGGAGCACTGCCCATTGGTGCCACTTCGTACACTGTGAGTGCTGATGCCAGGTCGTATGTGTCTATCACCGTTAACAATGAGATTATCGGTGTGGCTGAAGTGCCTGCCGGCAGCACCTCTGTCAGTGTGCCTGTTACAGCACAAAATACTCCAGGCACCGCCATGATCGTGGTTACCCGTGCCCAGCGTCAGCCTTACATCGGCACCATCAACATTGTGGGTGGTACACAGTATAACATCACCGTCAACCAGCCCCAGCATGGTACCATCAGCGCTCCAACGCAAGCCTACGGCGGTGCTACTGTGACCTTGGAGACCACCCCCGAAACAGGCTACTGCCTCTCAGCTTGGGATGTCAGAGATGCCAGCAACCACAGCATCACCGTGACCAACAACCAGTTTACCATGCCTCAGAGCAACGTGACCGTAACCGCCACCTTCATTCCTGGTATGGAAGTCACTTTGGCTTCTGTGATGCACGGCACCATCAGTGCTGACAAGACCTATGCTTTGCAAGGCAACACCGTCAACCTGACTGCCACGCCTGCCAGTGGCTACAACCTTGAAACCTGGATTGTCTACAAGACGGGCGATGTGAACACCACCATAACTGTGAACAACAACAGCTTCACCATGCCTAACTATCCTGTCACGGTGAGTGCTATCTTCAGCAAGCCCGCGGGCGGTGAAGTGACCATCGGTAGCGGGACAACTTCAGGCAGCTATCTGCCCACCAGTGACTATTACAAATATTCACTGACCCAGCAGATATACACTGCTTCAGAGTTGGGTACAGCAGGCACCATCACAGCTATCAGCTTCTATTACAACACTTCGACCAGCTCCAATTCCAGGAACCTCCAAGTGTATATGTCACATACCTCCAGCAGCACCATCACATCATGGTCAACCGTATCCTCCAGCCAATGTGTCTATTCAGGTGCCCACACTTTTACCCAGGGATGGAACACCATCACATTGACCACTCCTTTCGCCTACAACGGCACAAGCAACTTGCTCCTTACCGTTGACGACAACACAGGATCATGGTCGACCGACAGTCAATTCTATACATATTCCACAGGTTCCACCAGAGCCATCTACTACAGGAACGACTATACGAACCCGAATCCCACCGGAAATGTTTCCGTGACAGCCTCCTCACTTCAGGTCAACGCCCAGATGAAGATTACCAAGGAAGTCCCGAGCACTGAAGGCTACCTCTCCGTGTCACCCAGTAGTTTGAGCGGTTTCAATGCCATCAACCCTTCCAATCCTTCCGAGCCGCAGACCATTGCTGTCATCGGCAGCAACCTGCAGGCCAACTTCACCGTCACTGCTCCCACGGGTTTTGAAGTCTGCGCCACGCAAAACGGCACCTACAACAGCACCTTGACCTTGACGCCTTCCAACGGCAGCATTCAAGCCAACGTGTTTGTCCGCCTTAGCTCCAGCGTGAACCCTGGCGACTACAGCGGCAACTTGACCCTCGCTTCGGCTACGGCCACGGCCTCGGTCAGCCTCAGCGGCACCGTCATTCCTGGCGACACACAATTTGCTATCACCGTCACCGCCAACCCAGCAGAGGGCGGCAGCGTGACAGGTGCCGGTGAATACGATTACGGTACTTCTGTCACTTTGACTGCCACGGCCAACGAGGGCTACACCTTTGTCAATTGGACCAAGGACGGCGTTGAGGTGGGCACTGAAACGACGTACAGCTTCACCGTGAATGGAACCTCCACGTTTGTTGCCAACTTCAGCTTGAGCAGCTATGTCGTGACGGCCACTCCCAATACTGTCGACGGCGGTTTCGTTACTGTAAGCGGCAGCCGCAACAGGGACGGGCTCATCTACGACTTCGAGGACGGCACCATGCAGGGGTGGACCATCCTCCAAGGCTCCAACGGCGACTCGCCGAACAATTGGACACACAGCTCGCATTTAGATTTTGAGTATTCCACCGGCCATGGTCACAATTCCTCGAACGGATACGTGCTTTCGGAGTCCTACCTTATCGAGGGGGAGGAATCAGTACATCCCGACAACTACCTTGTTTCACCACGGATAGTGCTTGGCGGCAGCATCAGCTTCTGGGCGACCAACGTGGAGGAGGGCTACGCGGAGCACTTCGCCGTTGCCGTATCGACGAGCGGCAACACGGATGCCAACGACTTCACCGACGTGGAGGAATGGACATTTGCCGCCAAAGCCGTAAGGACGGGCGGCACGCGCTCCCTTGAGAACGGCACGTGGTACGAATACAGTGTCGACCTGAGCGCTTTCCACGGCAGAGGCTATGTGGCCATCCACCACTTCGACTGCTACGACCAATGGATGCTGTGTGTCGACGACATCACCCTGGTTGAAGGCGAGATTACCAGCTCCTCGACCTTCACCCATGGGGAGACCTGCACGGTGACCGCGACGGCGAACGAGGGCTACGCATTCGTCAACTGGACAGAGGAGGGCGAGGAAGTCTCTGCCGAGGCCACATACAGCTTTGAGGTGACCAGCGACAGGAATCTTGTGGCGAACTTTGAGGAGCAGGCCGCTGTGGAGGAGCAGACCGTGACGCTTACCCAAGGCATGAACTGGTGGTCGACCAATCTGGACATCACCCTGGACGACCTGAAGGATGCCATCGCAGCCGCATTGGGAAGCAATGGCACGGCGACGGTCAAGTCGCATGGTTATACCATCAACTATGCGAACGGACAGTGGAGACCATCCGACATGCCCTTCGACATTAGAAACATGTTCAAGATACAGGTGAGTGCCGACTGCGAGATAACGCTGACAGGTGCTCCGGTCGATCCCTCCGCGTACGAAATCACCATCGTGTACGGCAACAACGAGATAGGATTCCTCTGCGGAGAGAGCATGTCGGTCGGCGAGGCCTTCTCGGGACTCAATCCCGTTGCTGGGGACATGGTCAAGTCGAAGACGGGCAGCACCACATACAGTGGTACTAGATGGAGAGGTTCGTTGGAAACCCTTGAGCCAGGCCAAGGCTACATTTACCAGTCGAAGGCAGCGGGCGAAAAGACGTTTACCTATGGAACAAGCACAAAAAAACAATAATTTAGAAGTGCCTGTGTAAAAAAAAGAAAAAAATAGAATATTGAAAAAAAGTTTTTTGTACTTTTGCAACCATAAATTAAATTACCTAAATTACACTAGAAGATGAAAAAAGTATTATTTTTAGTCGCAGCACTTGTGTTCTGCGGATCAATTTTTGCCCAAAACGCCCAAGAATCCTATTGGGATAATGTGAACTATCACATGTATGAGGATCATGAACCTTTTGTTGCCATGATGAGCCTTGACAACCACCTCGTTATGCCAGATGACAACTACGCAGCCTATGAAGTAGCTGCTTTCGTAACAGTTGATGGAAATGAATTATATAGAGGGCATGGTTTTATGAAGCATTATGCAGGTGATCCGAACCCCATTTTGGAGTTTGAGATTTTTTACCAGCCTATTGATGGCTGTTTGGTGGAAGAAGGTAACCCTAATGAAACACCCCTGCCTGTAAGCTTCAAGTTGTATGATCACAGCACGGGTACTTTGTATGAGTACTGGACATGCACAGTGGATATTGAAACTCAAACTCAGTATAACAGTTACGATTTCGATGTTATGCCGGTTGTTTCCTTTACCCACACATTTACAAAGGAAATTGATCCCTACACTGAGGAAGGTGGTTACTATCTCATTGCTTCCCCCATCGATGAAGTCATGGCCAAGGATGTAGTAGGTCTTAGGACCTCCGACTTTGACTTCTATTCCTTCAAACAGGATCCTGAAGACGGTAAGGAATGGATTAACCATAGGACTGAAGCAGAATACCTCCTCCAACCTGGTGTAGGTTACCTCTACGCCAACAGTACAGGTGCAGACCTCACCTTCATCGGTGCTCCGTACAATGGTGACGGTACAGTGACCTTAGAAAAGAAAGAAGGAGATAATGTAGAGTTCTCGGGATGGAATCTCGTGGGTAATCCTTTCGCCCAGAAAGCATATCCCAACCGCGAATTCTATGTTATGAACGAAGACGGTTCGGAAATCATTACTGCTGAACGCGACACTGTTAGTGCAATGGAAGGCATTTTTGTCATTGCTGCCTCTGATGATGAGCAGATGCAATTCACCACTGCGCCAATCAATTCGAAGGGACAAATCGTTCTTAATGTCACCCAAAATCGTGGCAATGTTGTGGATCGCGCTATCGTTCGTTTTGGCCAAGGCGGCACATTGCCCAAGTTTATGCTGAATGAGAACCACACCAAAATGTACATCCAAATGGATGACAACGACTATGCCGTGGTACGTAGCAACAAAGCAGGTGAACTCCCCGTCAACTTTGAGCCTGCCCAAAACGGTACCTTCACCATTAGTGTCAATACTGAGAATTTGAATGTGAAATATTTGCACCTCATCGACAGAGCGACGGGCATGGACACTGATTTGCTCCAAACCCCGAGCTACAAATTTGATGCTAGGACAAATGACGATCCTAGGCGTTTCGTTTTGGTGTTTAAGACCAGCATCAACATTTTCGATGTATTTACCACAAATAGTGGCAATAAGGGTGATTTCAGCTTCTTCAGCAATGGCAACTGGATCATCAACAATGATGGTGAAGCTGTCCTCCAAGTGGTTGATGTCAATGGACGTATCTTGAGCAGCGAGGAAATCAATGGTTGCGTTAGCAAGCGCATTGAAGCCGCTCCTGGCGTTTACATGCTCCGTCTTGTCAATGGCAACGATGTGAAAGTGCAGAAGATTGTGGTTGAATAAGCACTGACAACTACAAGAAACTTCTTATAACAGAAAAGTCTCCATCTCAAACGAGGTGGAGACTTTTCTTATTTAGGGGTAGGCGAGAGGCTTACTCTTCTGTTGCTTCATCACTGCCACCAAGGCCTTCCTTGATGCCGTCGATGACACCGTCGAGCATTTCCTTGCCTTCTTCGATGGCGTCCTTGATGTCGCTGCCGATTCTCTTGGCGCCTTGCTTGGCGATGGCTGCGGTCAGCTCGGCTTCAACTTTGGCTAGGTCTTTGAGTTGGTCGGCCGAGAAATCGCATTCCTTGGCTTCTTTTTGGAGTGCATCAAATTCATTGGTGACTTTGTCCCACTCCGTATCGCTGTAGGTGTCGTTGTTGCTTTCGACGCGCTCTGCAAGGGCTTTCATCTTGCTGATGACCTTTTCTTCCTTCGTCTGCGTCTGGCACGATGACATGAATGCCACTATGAGGCAAACTGTCAACACTTGGATTGCTTTTTTCATCATAATTAGTTAGTTTTAAGGGGTTAATAATTAAGTGAATAGTGATTCAAATGGTAGAGGTCAGGCTTTCACTGCCTCTGCAACGGCTTTGCCGAGGTTGTAAAGCTTGTCCCAGTCTTCTTCGCGGATGGGTGCGCCTTTCACTTCAACACTTTCGGCAACGAGGTTCCACTTGCCTTCCTCGGCATATTTGGCTAGGGTTCTCACACCGCCACCGCTCCAACTCATACCGCCGAAGGTGGCATAGCACTTGTCCTTCGGTTTGAACTCGTTGATTTCGTGAACCAACAATGTCATATTTGGGAACATGCTGCCATAGTGAGCACAAGCTCCGATGATAACACCTTTATACTTCCAGATGTCGCTCATGATGAATGAGACCTCAGTCTTGGCCACATCATAGACTTTCACTTCCTTGATGCCAGCCTCGGCGGCGCCACGGGCCACAACCTCGGCCATACGGGCGGTGTTGCCATGCATCGAGCCGTAGACGATGACTACGCCTTCTTCCGACTCCTGCTTGCTCCATTGGGTGTACTTGCCAATGACCCAAGCAAGGTTGCTGCGCCACACTAGACCATGCGACGGGGCAATCATCTTGATTTCCAAGGCACCGAGTTTCTCGATGGCTTTTAGGGCTTGCATGGCTACTTTGCCGACGATATTGGCATAGTAGCGACGCATCTCGTCCTCATAAAAGACTAGGTTGACCTGATCGTCGAAGATGCAGCCGTTCAAGGCACCGAAGCCTCCGAAGGCGTCGTTGGTGAAAACAATCTTGCTGTTTTGTTCGTAAGTGACCATCGACTCGGGCCAGTGCACCATGGGCATCATGAAGAATTGCAAAGTGTGGTTGCCGAGGCTCAAAGTTTCGCCTTCAGCCACAACTTTCTTGTTCTCGATAGGACCATAGAAAGCCTCCAAGGGGGCAAAGGTCTTGGCATTGCCCACCACCTGTACCTCAGGATACTCGCGTAATACGGCTGCCACTGTACTGCTGTGGTCTGGTTCATCGTGATTAATAATAAGGTAATCCACCTTACGGCCTTGTAGTACCGATTTCACCTTGAAGAGGTATTCTTCCAAGAAATTGGCTTCCACTGGGTCGATTAGTGCTACTTTCTCATCCACGATGAGATAGGAATTGTAAGAAACGCCGTTGGGCAGTTCCATATGGTTCTCAAACATATCGGTGTGGCGGACGTTCACGCCGACATAGTAAATGTTTACGGTTAATTGTATTTGTTGCATAGATAATGTTGTTTTGTTTTGTAGAGACGCGCTATGGCACGTCTCTACAGCTAAAAAACCTCCTCAAAATCCTCCTTGCCGTGTTTGCATAATGGGCATTCGATGTCGTCGGGTAGGAAATCGCCTTCATAGACATAGCCGCACACCTTACATACCCAGCGGCGTTTGCCGTCCTTGGGCTTTTCGGATTGGGGCTGTGGTTTGGGTTTGATGTTCTTTTGGTAATAGTCGTAGGTCACCGAAGGCTTGTCGGAAAGCACTTGTGCATCTAATACATCGGCGATGAACATCGTGTGTGTGCCGAGGTCGATGCTCTTGGTGACACGGCAGGCTAGATACGCATTGGTGTATTTCGGGATGTAGAGCACATGGTTCACCGCACGATGCTCAGTCTCGCAATCGGCGAACTTGTTCACCTTGCGTCCCGACTGGAAGCCGAAGTGCTCGAAGACCTTCATCGGTGTTTCGGTGGTCAGCATACTGACATTGAACACGCAGGAGTCCTTGATGAGGTCGTGTGTGTAGTTGCCCTTGTTGACCGTCACGGCAATCTGTAAGGGGTTGCTTGTGACTTGGATTACCGTGTTCACAATGCAACCGTTGTCCAGGTTGTCGTAATTGGTAGTCAGGACGTATAGGCCATAACCAATATTGAATAATGCCTTGGTATCCATGATGTTATTAATTATGTAGAGACGCGATTGATCGCGTCTCTACAAACATAATGAATTATTCCATGACAGAGAAGCTGTCCTTGCCGATGCCGCAAAGCGGGCAGGACCAGCTGTCGGGGATGGCTTCAAAGGGGGTGCCGGGAGCGATGCCGCTGTCGGGATCGCCTTTTTCTGGGTCATAGATGTAACCACAGACATCGCAAACATACTTTTTCATAATGAGTGAATTATTTGATTAATAATGGATTAATAGTTTTCCGCTTTGATTTGGAAGAAGGACTGTGGATGATTGCACACAGGGCAGATTTGCGGTGCCTTCTTGCCGATGACAATATGGCCGCAATTGGAGCACTGCCAAACCATGTCGCCTTCGCGAGAGAAGACCAGACCATCTTCAATGTTCTTCAGGAGCTTGCGGTAACGTTCCTCATGTTCCTTTTCGATTTTGGCCACCAATTCGAAGAGCACGGCAATCTTGGTGAAACCTTCTTCGCGGGCGGTTTTGGCCATACCAGCGTACATATCGGTCCACTCGTAATTTTCGCCGTCGGCAGCATCCTTCAGGTTGGTCTTGGTGTCGGGCACATCGCCGTCATGCAGGAGCTTGAACCAAATCTTGGCATGTTCCTGTTCGTTGCGCGCCGTCTCCTCAAAGAGGTCGGCGATTTGGTTGTAGCCCTCTTTGCGGGCTTTTGAAGCATAGTAAGTGTACTTGTTGCGGGCTTGCGATTCGCCTGCAAAAGCAGCCATCAAGTTGGCCTCAGTTTTTGAACCTTTCAAATCCATAGTAATGAGTTTTTTTATTGATTTTGAATTAGTTACAGAAAATAATGTTTCAATAGAGTAGGGGAGTAAACCTACTACTCGGGGCAAAGTTAGCATTATTTTTCTGAAATACTGCACAAATTCCGTAATTTTGCGCCCAATATGTTTTTGAACCGAAATAAACAAAAGATAAAAGGTGCAAACTGGTCGGATGACGAGTGGCCGTCCTATATACCGAAATACCATCTGTATGACTTTGCCGCCATTGACTTTGAAGGTGCCAATGGTGAGGTGACGAGTGCGTGCAGTATGGGTTTGGTCATCGTAAGGGATGATGAGATTGTCGACCGTTTTTATAGTCTCATCAAGCCGGTGCCCAACAGATACGACTTTTGGACGACCAAGGTGCACGGCATTACCTATAAGGACACGAATCAATCGCCTTTGTTTCCCGAGGTGTGGGACAACGTGAAGGACAAAGTGAAAGGTTTGCCGATGGTGGCGCATGGCATTTCGTTCGACGAGCGCGTGCTGAAAGCCTTGCATGAGTTGTATCATATACCGTATCCGAATTTCAAATTTTATTGCACGCATCTTGGTTCGCAACAATTGGTTCCAGAATTGGAGAACCACAAACTCCAGACCGTGGCAAAACATTTCGGTTATGACTTGGCAGGGAACCATCACAATGCTGTCGCTGATGCGGAAGCTTGTGCGGTGATTGCGATGAATATTTTTTGAAAAGAAAGTGTCCGCTTTTATGTCATTCCCATGGGAATCTATAAAAGCGGACGGGTCAAGAATTGGTTTTTATTTTTATTATATCGTGTTCAAGAGGACGATGTTTCGTGTCTTAGTGGGGCATACGCTGAATTATACTATTTAACATAATGTTGATTATTTCCAAAAAGGGAAATTTCGGAAACAAAGACAAAATTTGCCATTTCCCTCAGTTTTTCGCTTGTCGGAAACAAAATGATGATTACCTTTGCAATTTCATTCTATCCATAAAGTTTTGGTGAAAATGATCCCATAAATCTTTGAATCTTTGAATTTTAAATTTTAAATCTACATACTATGGAAATTATTGGAAAAGTGGTCAGACTCGGTAATCTGACCGAAGGTACAAGCGCACGCGGTCCCTGGCGCAAGCAAGAACTCATCATCGAGACCGAAGAACAATATCCTCGCACAGTCTGCTTGATCTGCTGGACGAACCAGATTGACGAGATTCAGAAATTCGCGCCTGGACAGACCATCAAGGCGCAGATTGAGATTTCATCGCGCGAATTCAATGGCAAGTGGTACACTGACGTGCGTGTATGGCGTTTCGACCCGGTCGGTGCCACCGCTGCTCCAACTGCTGCTCCCGCACAACCTGCCTCGCAGCCTATGGTGCACCAGACGCCACCTGCCGCCGCTCCGTCACAGGATTTCTATCCACCTGCGGAAGACAGCGTGGATGACTTGCCCTTCTAACATTATGTTAAATTGGACGGCCCTTCGACAGGCTCAGGGACCTGCAAAAGCTAAGGTCGTTGAGCCTGTTGAAATGCGAAGCATTCAACGAAGTTAAACGCCGACACGGTATAATGCAAGTTAACTTCCTAAATACTGATACGATCTGCGCCATCGCTACGCCGCATGGCATGGGCGCCATTGCTGTAGTGCGTGTCTCTGGCCCCGAGGCCATTTCTATTGTCAGTCAGCTGTTTATGCAGAGCGGCAGGCCTTTTGACATTGGTAAAATAGTCCCTCATAGAGCCTATTATGGCCATATCGTGGACCATAACGACCTGCTCGATGAAGTGCTGGTGACTTTTTTCAAAGCCCCCCACTCTTTTACGGGCGAAGACTCGGCCGAAATCAGCGTGCACGGATCGGTGTTTGTCCAACAAAAGCTGTTGCAAGTCCTTATCGCCCATGGCTGCCGTATGGCCGAAGCTGGTGAATTTACGCGTCGAGCCTTCGTTAACCGAAAATTTGACCTTGCTCAGGCTGAGGCTATCGCTGATTTGATTAGTTCTGAGAGCGAAGCCGCCCATCGTGTAGCCATTAATCAACTGAAAGGCGGATTTTCTAAAGAACTTCAAATAATGCGTTCCAAGTTATTGGAAATGACATCATTGATGGAATTGGAATTGGACTTCTCAGAAGAAGATGTCGAGTTTGCAGACCGCAGTCAATTGAAGGCTTTGCTGCAAGAGACTCTGGACCACATCAACAAGTTGAAGGACTCATTTCGCTTGGGTAATGCCATCAAAAACGGCATCCCTGTGGCGATTGTTGGTCAGACCAATACTGGTAAAAGCACCTTGCTGAACGCTCTTCTCGGTGAAGATCGAGCCATCGTGAGCGACATTGCCGGCACCACGCGCGACACCATTGAGGAAACATTAAACATCAACGGCATCCTCTACCGATTCATCGATACTGCAGGACTTCGCAATACCGATGAAACCATCGAGAAAATCGGTATTGAACGCTCTTACAAGAAAATCGGTGAGGCGAATGTTATTATCGGGATGCTTGATGCTACAACTGGCTATGAATCAATGCTTTTGGCGGCTAACGATATCCGTTCTAAGGTGGACTTGGCGCACCAGCAACTGATACTATGTATTAATAAGGTGGATACTTTGACCGATCAAGGCGAAGCCCTGTTGGGTGAACTCCGCCTTGATCTTGACGATGATGACATTATGGTCATCTGCCTTTCTGCAAAGCACGGGTTTGGACTCAACGAACTATATAACGCCCTGAAACATAGTCAACCTCTCGCCTCTCCCAATGCCACTTTGGTGACCAATGTTAGGCATTACGAGGCCTTATTGCATGCTTCAGAAAGCTTAAAATCAGTTCAACAAGGACTTGAAATGAATATTCCTACTGACTTGATTTCCCAAGATTTGCGTGAAGCATTATATCACCTTGGAAGCATTACAGGTGAAATCACTACCGAAGAGGTACTTGGCTCCATTTTCTCTCGGTTTTGCATCGGAAAATAAACACTGGATTTTCGTTCACTATAAAAGCAAGAGTGGAATGATCAACCTCTCCTCGCCTCTCGTAACGGTTGGTTCCAATCAACGGTTCCACCGGCTTCTTGGGCAAGTTCGTCGATATGCTGCTGAAACTCTTGCAGCAAGGCCTCTTCCCTTTTCTTCGACCTTCGACCTTTGGCCTCATAAAGCATCTTGCTGAAATAAGCATCGTATGAAACGGCATAATCCTCTTCATCACGATGCGGGAAAAAAGTTACTGCGGCCTCGTAGCGGATGTTGCCTTCTTCAGAAGTGGCAATGAGCATCACCAATGCGCCGTGGCGCGGTACTCCGTTAAACTCGGCCTCGGCGGCATAATAGCGTTCGTATACATTAATAGTTGCCATACATAACAAGTTTTCTTATGAGAGCAAAAATACTAAAGAAATCGGATTCAAGGTGTTATCTTGCAAGAAAATAGATAATCAGCATGTGGAGAGGATAAAAAGCATAGAAAAAGTATTTCAGGAACGGCGTCTTGATGAAGCCCCGCTTGCCGTTATAAAACACCGTTAACACCAATGACAGAAAGACCATCGCCTTCAGTGGAAGTAGAAAGGGAGAAATAATGCATTGAAGAATTTTTTCCTTTCGCAGGCCATATATGAGCAAGATAAAAAGGAAACCCGCCGACCGATAATCAGCGTTTAGGTATCTTGAGGCAAGGAACAACCCAAATACAACAAGAAAACTAATGATGCGGTTTTTCTTGAAATACTCCAAACTGCACAATGCCAAGAAACCCAAGAACAGAGTGATTATCACATTGTTGTGTTCTGGATTAAACCATGTTCTCGAAATCATCAAGTCAAATGGGATTTCAGAAATCAAGGCTAAGATGAACAAGCGGATGCCATACTTTTTCCTATCGTGCGTTTTTTCGAAGCCTTCGATGAGCAGGAAAGCAAAAAGAGGAAACGCGAACTTGCCAAACATCAGTAGCAACTGATGGAACGAAATCGCCTTTCCTGCAATAGTAAACCAAGTCGCTGTCGGCCAAGTGGCTTTGACCCAAGAGAAATGGTAAAAATAAAACTTCGTGATGTGTCCCGATAGCATAGCGGCAATAGCAATCAATTTCAGCATACTACTACTCAAAAACTTGTAACGTTCAATGCTTATTGCTTTCATCTTGGTTTGATACTATTGGTTTGTATTGCTGTATTGTTATAGGGGCTCAGGGCGTTTCCTTTCTCAGGCATGGCATTTTTGTTGGACAATGAGGTGCATATCTTTACAACTCACCCGTTCTATTCATCTCAACCCAATACAAATTATCTTTATTATAATAAGTTATTGAACAGCCATTAAATTCATCAAACAATAAAGATAAAGAATGAACCGTGTTCCCATCATTATTTATCCAGCCTTCATCTTCACTAAAACCAACTTTATATGCCTTTGCTATGAATTCCTTCAAAAGGCTTTCTTTGGCAAAAACAACAGTAATACGATCAACATATTCATTCGTAAACATAACAGCAGAACCAAAATCATTCTGTTTAGCAAATTTCAAGTCATCATATCCCATTTGATTTGTAAACACTTTTCGAACAGCATCTTCATTCGATCCTGCCATTTCAAAATAATACTGATAGGTCTCATGTTCAACGAGTTTATAACCCATTTCTGTCAACTTATCATCAATATTAGAATCATTTTTCACATAGTCAAAAGCCAAATCAAATGTTATATACTTAGGTATAACTGTTTCGGTCTCTTTATTGACAAGATTATCTTCAGTCTGAGGAGTCTCCTCGTTTTTTTTGCTTTTACTATTATTAAAACTGCATGATGTAATTATCAATCCTGTTGTAAGCAAGAAGGCAATAAATAATCCTTTTATTTTATTCATCATTTTTGTTGTTCGTTAGAGTTATTTATTAGGTCAGTACATTTCTTAAATAGAAGAACTTCCTTGGCTGTACTAGTAGAGGCGGTGTACACACCGCCTCTACAAAGAACAGCATCTCAGAGAGATCAATTACTTCTCGACCTCTTTTTTCAGTCTTTCCGTCAGCATAGGAACAATCTTGTGCAGGTCTCCAACGATGCCGAGGTCGGCGACGCTGAAGATGGGCGCAAACTTGTCCTTGTTGATGGCGATGATGAAGTCGGACTCTTCCATACCGGCCAGGTGCTGGATGGCACCGCTGATACCGCAAGCCATATAGAGGTTCGGGCGGACGGTCTTACCCGTCTGACCGACTTGTCTTTCATGCGGCATCACACCGTTGTCGACCATGGCACGGCTGGATGATACCACGCCACCGATGACATCAGCCAAAGCCTGCAGTTTGTCGAAGCCTTCCTTGTTGTGGACGCCACGACCGCCAGAGACCAAGATCTTGGCATCGGCGATGTCGACCACGACCTTGTCTTCCTTAATGGTCTGGACGAGCTTGACTTTGAATTTCGATGTGTCAAATTTCGGGACGAAATTTGTGACAATGCCTTGACGGCCTTCCTCGCGTTGACGCTTCTGCATCACGCCAGGACGCACGGTCGACATCTGCGGACGGGTGTTCGGGCAAATGATGGTAGCCATCAGGTTGCCACCGAAAGCGGGACGCGTCATGCGGAACTGCGGCTCGTTGTTGCTCTTCTCGTCGCTTACCACTTCGAGTTTGGTGCAGTCGGCGGTCAGACCGGTCTTCAGGCGCGATGCGATACGTGGAGCCATGTCACGGCCGATGGTGGTAGCACCATACAGCACGATGTTGGGATGGCGCTCTTTGACAATCTGGTCGACGACCTGCGAATACTGCTCGCTGAGGTAGTCCTTCAGCTCAGGCACATCGGCGACGATGACCTCATCAGCACCGAATTCAATCAGCTTCTGGGCTTGGTCTTTCACATTGTAACCCAGCAACATGGCGACGACTTTCTCACCGAGGGCATCAGCAAGGTCGCGGGCCTTTCCTAAAAGTTCGAAAGCAACGGATTGGATGTTACCTTCACGCTGTTCTGCGAAAACGAATACGTTCTTATAATCTTTCAATTCCATGGCTGTA
>JAEEGH010010002.1_pt1 | contig 21894 bp, 27 predicted proteins | sample 9134181 | NCBI WGS metagenome assembly JAEEGH01 (sample SAMN16246544, study PRJNA631951) | gut metagenome | biome: gut microbiome; feature: rumen; material: DP-attached | host: Bos | place: Iran: Karaj | collected 2018-10
GATTACACATACAAAACCAAGGGCGTCTGCTCGACGCAGATCAATTTTCGTCTTGAGGGCGACCGCGTGCACGACGTGCGCTTTACCGGCGGCTGCAACGGCAACCTCAAGGCCATCGGCATCCTGGTGGAAGGCATGACCGTGGACGAGATTGAAAGCAAGCTGCGCGGCAATTCCTGCGGCGGCCGTCCCACCTCCTGCGCCGACCAGCTGGCCCAGGCCGTGCGCGCCGCCTGGCAGAAGCAGCAGGAGGCCTGAAGCTGCCGCAAGGCGCAATCGGAACTTGCAAATTCTTCCATTTTGTGATATATTTCCCGTTGGAAAAAAAGACAAGGGGGGAGAGGCACATGGACGATCAGAAATATGATGTTCTGAAGCTGGAAAACCAGCTGTGCTTTCCGCTGTATGCCGCAGCAAAGGAAACGGTCAAGCTCTACCGTCCCCTTCTGGAGAAGATGAACCTGACTTATACCCAGTACATCGCGATGCTGGTGTTCTGGGAGCACAAGAAAATGAACGTGAAGGAGCTGGGCGAGAAGCTCTATCTGGATTCCGGCACGCTGACGCCGGTGCTCAAGAGCCTGGAGGCCAAGGGTTACGTCCGGCGCTACCGCAGCACCGAGGACGAGCGCGTGCTGCTCGTCGAGGTGACAGAGGCCGGCAGGGCGCTGCGCGACGAAGCGCTGAGCGTTCCCGCGCAGATGGCCTGCCACGTCGTGCTCAGCCGGGAGGAAAGCATAACGCTGTACAAGCTGCTGTACAAGCTGCTGTCCGCCGTGGAGTGACGGCAAAAAAAGAGGGAGCTGTGAAGGAGGCACTTCGTAAGGAAGCGCCTCCTTCTGCCTTAAGTGCAAGGTAATTGATTACGTCGGTCAACAATAGTATAATGACCAAAACAAATCGGGATTTGTGACAATGCTTGCGTGATTCACTTGAAGGAAGGAAATGTTATGGTCCGGACACTTACAGAATTTGATACTTGCTGGAACTTTATCAACGAGATCAACGCTGATCCCGATTTTTCGGAGCCGATGTTTCAGACAGAGGCGCAAATGGAAAACAATCTGAAAAGCGCGCTGACATCTCAGGATCAGGTTCCCTTGGGAGTGTTTCTCGGCGATGAAATGAAGGGACTGTTCGTTTTCCTGATTCTTAAGGACGAGCAGTATATCGAGATGCTCGTCGGGCTTTCGAGGGAGCCGGATGCCTATGAAGAGATTGCGGACTGGTTGCAAGCGCACTACTCCGGTTATCAGGTCGATTTCGTGTTCAATCCCAAGAACTGGGCGATTCGCCCTACGCTGCAAAAGCGCGGTGCAACCTTCTTTTCAGAGCAGTTGAAAATGGTGCTCACCGAAAACGCGATGTTCGTCGATACCACCGGAATTGAACCGCTGTCCGAGCAGTACCGGGATCAGTATGTAGCCATGCACAGCATGGACGGTTACTGGACCGGCGACAAGGTCGCAAACGCTTTAGATACATTTCGTGTCTTTCTCGCCGTGGATGACGGGACCGTCGTCGGTTATATCGATGTGACCAAGAACAACGAGGAAAACGAACCATTTGACTTTCTGGTCAGAGAGGATCGTCGAAGACTTGGCTGGGGCAGAAAGCTGCTTGCGAAGGCAATTGAAGTGAACAAGCCGAAAGGGATGATGTTGATTGTCGACGTCGACAACGCCCCTGCGATTGCTCTCTATCGTTCCATGGGCTTTTCGTTTGACCCGGAACCGGTTAATCAATTGGCGACATGGAATATTGACTGATTCAATCCTGGCGGAAATCTGTCCAAATAACAGGGACAGTATATGAAAGGCATTTTGATACGTCGATAAATTCAGGTTTATGGAGATGTTTATAAAAGTCTAGGTTTATGAACGCTTTTCAACAAAAAGATTTCAGCCCCGATCATTCGGGACTGATTTATAATTAAAATACAGTATGTGGTGGAGGTAAACATGGATAAATTTGAATATAAAGTGGTGACTTATGATACAAAAGGCTTTTGGGGCGGAAATGTTGAGACTTATCAGATTGAAGATCAGCTTAACATGATCGGGAATGATGGATGGGAGTTGGTCAGCTGTACATCCACTAACCAAAGCTATGGCGCGTCCAAAAGCATAGTGTGTATTTTCAAAAGAAAGAAGGATCTATAGATCCGGGATTTGAGGAGGAGGCATTAAATGAAACAGTGGTATATTGCCATAGCAGTGGCAATTATATATCTTGCAATCAGTTTGATGTTTCATGCGTGGTCATGGTCTTGGATTATATGGGTAACTTATGCATTATATCGTTTCATGGATATTCGTAGCTCACGGAACTAAATCCCTGTTTGTAGCAGTTCAGGATCGTGAATATTAATGAACATAATTCAGTAAAAGCAGTTTTAGCTCCGGTTATCCGGAACTGAATTATAATGAAAAAGTAGTACAAATCGAGTATTTGTGGAGGTAGATTCACATGAAAAAGTTTAGAACCACAGTTTCTGCCATTATTATGATTTTTACTGGTATCGTGGGATTCTTCGTGGGATCTTTCTTAGAGAACGGCTTCGCTGGAGCAATACTGTTTTCCATGATCGCAGGAATTGCCTGTATCATCTACACGTTAGATAACCGTGAAGAATAATACAAATCGCAGTTTGTAGTGTTCTGTGTAACTGATGGAATTAGAGGACTGGTAATAAATGGTTTCAAAAAAGCAAAAGCAAAGAAAAGGAATCGTTCTTACTGTTCTATTAAGTATCATCATTCTGATAGTTATCGGATGGTGGGTTTTCTGCGTATATATGTATAATGATAATTTCAATATAAGCGCAGACAGCTATGAGCCTCTTATGCTTCGTGTCGAGGATTTTGACGGACTGGAATGCATAGAGTATTCTTTTCCTTCTGATAAGGGACAAATGCTTGCGGGTTATCTTTACACTAACGGCGATAACCAGCACGGAATAGTGATTCTCGCCCACGGATTTGGTGGTGGAGGTCATAATTCTTATATGGATGCAGCAGATTATTTTGCTAAGAACGGATACTATGTGTTTGCATATGATGCTACTGCAATGGATAAGAGTGAGGGAGACGGTCTGGGCGGTGTTCCGCAGGGTGTTATAGATCTTGACCATGCCATTTCTTTTATCGAATCGAATAATGATATTCCTGACCTTCCGATTGTTCTTTTCGGGCATAGTTGGGGCGGATATTGTGTAAGTGCTGTATTGACATATCATCCGGAAGTTAAGGCAGTTATTGAGTGTTCAGGATTCAACAGATCGTCGGACATGTTTGAATCAGGCGGAAAATCGCAGGCAGGAAGCATTATTTATACGATGACGCCGTTTATCAGGATCCATGAGTTCTTCAAATATGGTAAATATGCAACAAACACCGCTATGGATGGGTTCGATGCTTCTCCGAATACTAATGTAATGATTGTACATAGTGCAGATGATGATGTGATAGGCATCGAGTATGGATTAGACAAGTATTATGAGAAATACAAGGACGATTCACGTTTTACTTTCATAAGGTTTGATGACAGAGGGCATAACGAGATTCTTAATGATCCGAATAATACTTATAAAGATGAATTTAACGCAGAATTCGATTCGTGGGTTGAAACGCTTGATTATGATTATAGTGACGATGACAATAAAGAACAATTCATAAAAGACAAGGCGAACTATATCACTGAAAACCTTGATCATGAGATGTGGAGCCATAGATTGGATGAGGGATTGTTTGCCCAATTCCTAAAATTCTTTGAACTATCAGTAAACTAAAATCACATTCCTTATTGCTTTATCGGTGGGAGTGACAAATTCCGGTCTGTGGAGGACAGTAGATGGTACGTTGGATTAAACTGTTCGGGAATCAGTATCTCGGCTTCTGGGTGCTGGGACTTGTTTTGTTTGCCCTTCAGGAAATCCCGTATATGCTGATGCCCCTTTTCCATCTGGAAACAAACCCGATCATGAATATGACGGAGACATCAGCGGTATTGGACGTGTGTGAGAAGATTCTCGGTTCTTTATGCATCGTCCTTATGGTCTTTATCGTTCACAAGGATGCGACGCTGTTCTCGATAGTTGACGGCAGGGAAAAACTGTTCTTCACACTGGCGACAGTCATACTGCTTACAAACTTTTTCGGCTGGGGACTATATTTCGCTGGCCATCAGAGCATTTTTGTGATGTTGTTTTTTATCGTAGCCATGCCGCCGCTGTATTATGTGGCCGTAGGTCTCTGGCGACAGAACACGCCGTTAGTCGTAACCGGGGCTGTATTTCTGACAGTGCACCTCTTCCATGTGCTGGGAAATCTCCGCAGTTTCTCGGGATACCACTAAGATGAGGTCAAGACTATTGGGGATGCTTTATTAAGCAGAAATGGAGAGGATCAAAATGCTTAACTACAATATTGTTGATTTACCCAAAATTGCAGTTATTGGAAAAGAAGGCTTATGCACGAAAGAAAAGAATATCGTTCAGAATCTGTGGCAGCAGGCCAATTCCAATTTCAGTGATATTGCGGAGCTTGGAAAGAAAAATGCTGATGGTTCTTTTGTTGGTTTTTGGGGAGCCATGAGCGATGAAACGATGTCTTTTATACCGTGGGCGGACGACTTCTCCAGGGGGTTGTATTTGGCAGGCGTTGAAGCAGACGAGGATACGGCAGTTCCGGATGGATGGGTAAAGTGGATTATGCCGGCAAGAAAATATCTTGTGACTGAGGTTCAGCTGGAAAACTATGGTGAGATATTTGAATACGTGATAAACAGTCTGATTCCCGATCTTGGGATGAAACTTGCAGGTGCGGCATGTGATTTTACTGAACCCGCAACCGGACAGAATAAATTGTTTTTCCCGGTGGAGTGAGAAATTCAACTATTTATTTGTGAGGACAAGAAAATGGTTATTGGAATTATAGGAGAAAACTGCAGCGGGAAATCCACTCTCGCTGAAAAAATTAAAGGTATAATTGATGCGGAGGTAGTGTCTGGAAAAGATTATCTGCGCATGGCTAAGTCGGAAAGCGAAGCAGCTGCTCTGTTTAAATCAAAATTGTCAGACGCGGTTGAAGGAGATCATGTAATATATGTGATCTCTGAACCGGACCAGGTGAAGCTTCTCCCGGAAGGTGCAGTCAAGGTACTGGTAACAGCCGACTTAAATACGATCAAAGAGCGTTTCAAGGTACGTATGCACGGCAATCTGTCCGCACCTGTAGAAAAGATGTTGGAAAAGAAACATGGAATGTTTGATGGCGGAGAATATGACTACCGTTTTGATGGCGTGAGCGGAGATGCAGCAGAATTAGGTGCGGCTATAAAAGAAAGGCTTTGATCTCATTAAATCGGGATTAGTGGGTGAGAGAATAAATGATCAGCAGGATAATGAAAAACAGCGGGAATAAGGCATATATAAAGGACATGGACCGCCTGGACCGTTCCGGGATGTCCGATGAAATTACAATACTATCAAGTGTCAGTTATATTCCCGATGAAACCGCAGAACATACCCTCGACATATATTTTTGCAGTGATAGTGTGAAAAAGCCTGTTCTGATAGATATTCATGGGGGCGGATTTATCTCTCATGATAAGAGCGTAGACAGCGTATTTGCCAATGTAATGGCACAGAAAGGATTTGTGGTTTTTGCGTTAAATTACAGATTGGCATATCCGGAATACAATGTTTTTGATCAGATAGAAGATATAGATAAGGCTGCGCGGTGGATCGTTGAAAATGCTTCTTCTTATGAGGGCGATAACAAAAGACTGTACCTTGCGGGACATTCGTCAGGCGGAGTAAATGCTGTTGCCGAAGCCTTGCTGAGCATATCCCCGGAAATGATTCATGACTATGGGTTTGAGAAACGTGATTATGAGTATAACGGCCTGGTGCTTGATTGCGGGCTCATGCATTTTTACAAGAATAGCATTGCATATAAAGGGATGAGAAGCATGGTATTTCCAAAAAGATATAAGAAAGACCGGCGTTATCACTATCTTCTTTTTGATCGGAATAACGATATCAACAGACTTCCGAAAACAGTAATCATAACAAATGAATCTGACGAATTGAAAGCGATGTCTTATTATTTTGATGAACTACTGAAGAGCAGAAATGTAGAACATATACTGTTCGAAAAAGGTCCTAAAGGGCATATGGGAGTAATCTTCAATCCGAATAATGACGGGATGCGGCTGATTGATGAGATATCGGATTATCTGAAGCCGGAAAGATAAATTCCAGTTTGTGGAGATGACTATGAAAATAACAGTAATAAATGGAACGGAACAACAAGGTGTGACATACAGGCTAAAAGAGATTTTTCTGCAAGAGTTTGGTGACACTGCCGAGGTAACGGAATTCTATTTGCCTAAAGACTGTCCGGGTTTCTGCGCCGGTTGCAAAGTTTGCTTCTTCAAAGATGAACATCTGTGTAAAGACGCCGAGAATATTCAAAAGATTGAAAAAGCATTGATAAATGCCGATCTGATCATGTTTACATCTCCGTCCTATGTATTTCACACAACAGGTGCAATGAAATCAATGCTGGATCATTTTGGATATCGGTGGATGCCGCACCGCCCTTCAAAGGAAATGTTTGGCAAGCGAGCGATCATTGTTACACAGTGTCTAGGCGCTGGCAGTAAATCTACTGCGAAAGACATAAAAGACAGCTTGTCCTGGTGGGGCATCAGTAAAATAAAAGTCTGTAAGTTCAGACTGATGAGTGATGTCGTTTGGGATAACATCCCGGAAAAAAAGCGTTCTAAAATAACGACATGTCTTAAAAAAGCAGCTGCTCAAATGAAAAGGATTGATTACACTAAACCCGCCCATACTAATTTCGTCGTAAAAGCCAAGTTTTATGCTGTCAGAATGATGCAGACTGGATTGGGGAAAAAAGATCCTGAATATACAGATTACAAATACTGGAAAGAACAAGGGTGGATTGATACCGTAAGGCCTTGGCAATAAATGCGATTTTGGATTCTGACAAATTCCAGTTTGTCGAAATGTTCCTGCATGGGCGAAAGCTCAAGTGCGCAAAACGGTGGATATGTTTCTATCCGGCATTGGACGAACAGGTATGAAGTATGTGTCAGTAATATCATTTCTTCGTGCCACGTGGAGACGGTGGTTTTGCTGTCCAAGAAATAAACGTTCTCAAGTTTGATACGGAGGTAAAGCGTATGACGACATATTGCGGAAATGATTGCTGCAAAGAATGCGACAGGCTGTCGGCATGCGGAGGGTGTGAACGGTGCCAGGGACATCCCTTCGGCGGCAGCTGCGTCGCAGAGAGAAACAAAGACTTTCCGCTTCTGAAACGTCAGCTGATCGGTGAGATAAACGCTTTCGGCATCGCGGGACTTGCGGTAGATGACCTGAATCTGCTGACCGGTTCGTATGTAAATCTGCCATATCCACTTGCCAACGGTTCCACGGTTCGGTTTTTGAAAGACGACGATATCTATCTGGGTAATCAGGTGGAACGGGCCGATTCAGATCGCTGTTACGGCATTGTCGCAAATGAGGATTTCATTCTTGTTTGCGAGTATGGCTGCAACGATTCCGATCCGGAAATCGTTTTGTACACACGAAGATAGATACCGGCTTGGTAACATGTCCGCATGAACGCAAAACCGGCGGAAATGTTCCTGACCGCGCTTTTGCGAATGGGACATGCATTTTTGCGGGCACGTTCCTGATCAAAGGATGGCGCTATGCATTTTGTGAACGCCAAAGGAATATTGACCGGCAGCGGGGGGCATGTCGGCATGAATATCTACCGGGGCTGCACCCACGGTTGCATCTATTGCGACAGCCGAAGCCGGTGCTATCAGTTTACACACCTGTTTGAAGATATAGAGGTAAAGCAGAACGCCCCGGATCTGCTGGAAAAGGCTCTGCAATCGAAGCGGAAGAGGTGCATGATCGGCACCGGCTCCATGTCCGACCCCTATATGCACTGTGATGAGCAGTTGGGGCTCACACGGCGGTGCCTCGAGATCATCCAGAAATACGGCTTCGGTGTGGCCATCCAGACCAAGTCGGACCGGATATTGCGGGACATGGACCTGCTGGACGAGATCAATAGGTCAGCTAAATGCGTGGTGCAGATGACGTTGACCACCTACGACGACGAGCTGTGCCGCATTTTGGAACCCAATGTGTGCAATACCAAGCGGCGGATCGAGGTGCTGGAACGGATGCAGGAGCGAGGGATCCCCACCGTGGTCTGGCTCACGCCCATCCTGCCCTTTATCAACGACACGCCGGAGAACGTCGAAGCCATCCTGAAGGAGTGCGTCCGGGTGGGCGTGAAAGGTGTTATCGACTTCGGCATGGGCCTGACGTTGCGGGAAGGGGATCGGGAATACTACTATGCGGCCCTCGACAGGCACTTCCCGGGTATGAAGGAGCGTTATATCCGAACGTACGGCAACGCCTACGAGCTGCCCAGCACCCGGGCGAAGGAGCTAAGGAAGCTGCTTCACAGTATCTGTGACAAAAACGATATCCTGGCCACCCCGGAGGCGTGCTTCGGATACATGTACGACTTCCCCGAGAATAAGGCCCAGTTGAGCCTGTTCGATCTATAAAACAAGCGGCTCTCCGAACGGATCGGAAAGCCGCTTTTCCTTTGCTTTTGGGTTACTCTACGAACAGGTCCACGAACTGGAAGGTCCGGCAGTCCACCAGGCCCCGGTTGGTGAGGCGCAGCTCCGGCAGGCAGGCCAGGGGGATGAGAGCCATGGTCATATAGGGGGAGTTGATGACGCAGCCCATCTGCTGCCAGGCGTCGCTGAGCTTGCCGACCAGGTCCGCCATCTCCTCCACGGGCAAGTCGTTCATAAGGCCCGCGATGGGCAGGGGCACCAGAGCCAGCACCTTGCCGTCCGCCACGGCACAGAGGCCGCCGCCGCATTCGATCAGGGTGTTGGCGGCGAGAGCCATATCCTCGTCGTTGGTACCGGCCACCAGCAGGTTGTGGGCGTCGTGGGCCACGGTCTGGGCCATGGCGCCCTTCTTGAAGCCGAAACCTTTCAGGAAGCCAACGCCCTTGGTGCCGGTCTCGTGATGGCGCTCGAAGACGGCCATCTTCAGCAGGTCTTGCCCGGGATCGGCCTCCAGATACCCATCCTTGGCCTTCAGCTCCATGATGCGCTCGTAGTTGCCCACCCGGTTGGGGATGATCTCGATGACCCGGGTCTTGACCACGTCCTTGTCCTTGGGCGCGGCGATCTTGAAGCTGTCAGCGGTGATGGGATGGCCCACGTGCATGGTGTCGTAGATATGGGCAGGGAAGTTGGGCTTGCCGATCTCCACGGTCATCTTCCCGTTCTCCGCCACCACGTCGCCGTCGATGATGGTGCGGGTGATGCGGATGTCGTTGAGATCGTCGAAGAACACGATGTCGGCGCACTTGCCGGGGGCGATGCTGCCCATCTCATGGTCCATCCTGAAGCAGGTGGCCGGATTGATGGTCACGTACTGGATGGCCTTGATGGGGTCCAGCCCTTCCTTGATGGCGCAGCGGACGATATGGTCCAGATGCCCGTCCTGGATCAGGGTATCGGGATGGGTGTCGTCGGAGATCAGGCAAGCGAAGCGGTCGTCGATATGGTTGTCCAGCACCGCCTTGATGATGACGGGCATGTCGTGCCAGGCGCTGCCGTAGCGCATGAGGGCGTACATGCCGTGGCGCATCTTCTCCAGCACGTCCTCCGCCCGGGTGGATTCGTGGCAGCAGCGGACGCCGGAGGCGATATAGGCGTTGAGACCCATGCCCGTGTCGGGCACGGAGTAGTGGCCGGTGATGACCTGATCCGCCTTCAAGGTCTCCGCCAGCTCCCCGTGGATGTTGGGTTCCGCCCAGAGCACGTTGGGGAAGCTCATCATCTCCCCAAGACCCATGATGCCGTCCCAGGTCATCATCTCCCGGACCTCCTCGGGGCCGATGTGGGAGCCCGTGTCCTCGAAGCCCGCCACGGCGGGCACGCAGGAGGGAACATTGGACATGGCCTTGAGGGGGGCGCGCTTGGCGTCGTCGATCATGGCCTTCACGCCCTCGGGGCCGCAGACGTTGCAGATCTCGTGGGGGTCCATGAAGATGCCGGTGGTCCCGTGGGGCACCACCGCCCGGGCGTATTCGCCCACGCTGATCATGGAGGATTCCACATGGATATGGGCGTCCATGAAGCCCGGCGCGATGTATTGGCCGGCAGCGTCGATGACCTTGGTGTTCTCGCCGATGCAATGGGCGGCGTCGCCCACGAGGGCGATCCGGCCCTGGGCAATGGCTACGTCGATCCCTTCCTGGATCTCGGCGGTGCAGACGTTCACCAGCTTGGCATTGCGGATGACCAGCTCCGCCTTCTCCACGCCCATAGCCACTCGGGCCATGGTCTGGGTCACTTCGTATAGGGGCTTCTTGCAGAATTTGTTCAGCATCCCGTTCACCTCCTGTTTATTAGATAAAGTATACCATACTCCCGCCTGTTTGTACACCCGTCAGGTTTTGTTTGCCCTGACGGGATAGATATGGTAGAATACAAAAAACGAAACGGGAACCATATTTGCATGACAGGCAAAGAGATGCTTCTATATAATTCCCTCAAGGGGCTATATCTGCTGGACAAAGCGGATACGCACAGAGTGGTGTCCGACCTGATGGGCCTGCAGGCCCAGTTCGCCAACTATCCCAAAGCGTCTCTGAAGATTCGGGCCTCGGATTACCGGGAGGCCGACCCCTTCGCGGGACTCGTGAAGATATGGTCCCATCGGGGCACCATGCACCTGGTGCCTGAGGACGAGCTGGGGCTCCACCTGTCGGCTTATGATAACGCCGGGCCCTTCGTCCATGGGTATTGGGGTATCTCTCAGACGGACGCCGAGTATTGGGCTCCCTTTCTCGAAGAGGAGATAGGGAAAGGCAACAACAGCCGAGACGGGCTCAAAGCCGCCTGCGCCGATAAGGGCATGGAGGAGGAGCTGCTCCATCAGGTGTTCTACGGCTGGGGTGGGCTCATCCGGGAGATGGTCTGTCGGGGCCGGATCGTATGCGGCACGGGAACGCAGAAGGCCTATTGTCTGCCGAAGTCCGTTCAGTGGATGGATCGGGACCAGGCCCGGCGGGTATTCCTCAGGCGGTACTTCCTGCACTACGGCCCGGCCACCCTGTCCGACTGCCGCTATTTCTTCGGCAATTGGAAGAAGGCGGATATGGACCCGCTGCTGCAAGAATTGCTGCCGGAGCTATGTTGCACCGTGATCGACGGCAAGAAATATTACAGTCTCTACGATCCCATTAAAGACGGGGCCATTCCGGCGTGCGTCCTGGTGCCCGGCTTCGATCAGCTGGTCCTGGGGTACAAGGATCGGGAACGCATGATCGACGGGCGGTTTTTGCGGGAGCTGACCAATATCTCCGGCATCGTCTCTCCATCCATCCTGATCCGGGGCCGCATCCGGGCTCGGTGGAAGCTGGATGGACAAAAGATCATCGTCACCTCCTTCGACAAGCGGCTGAAGAAGGACGAAGCCGCCATACGCCGGAAGGTGAAAGAGGTATTCGCAAAGCAGGTCCAACAGGTCCTTTTCACGGAAGCATAGGAGGGGAGGATGTCTACGGGGAAGCTGACGCTGTACACGCCCACGCTGGACGATCTGTGGTTCCGGCAGCGGATGCTGGAGGACGAGGAGACCATGTCTTATAACCGGGCTTGGGGCGGCACCATCCCATGGCCACGGGAACGGTGGGCCTCCTGGTATGAGCATTGGATCGTCCATCCCGAGGGGAAGCGATTCTATCGGTATCTCAAGGACGAGGATACGGGGAACTTCGTAGGCGAGATCGCTTATCACTTGGATGAGCAGGGCATGTGCCAGGCGGACGTGATCGTCTTCGCCCCGTGCCGGGGTCAGGGATATGGGCGAGAGAGCCTGCGACTCCTGTGTGAAGCGGCTCGGGAACACGGCGTGGACGTTCTGTATGACGATATGGCGGCGGACAATCCGGCCATTGGCCTGTTCCTTAGCGAGGGATTCCAGCTGGTGGAGGAACGGCCGTTGACCCGACTGCTGAAAAAAGACTTGACTAGGTAGGCAGCACACTCTTCAAAACGTGATCAAATTGGTGTACAATAGTAAAAAAGACAGGAGACAGGATATGAAAAACATCACCCTGGGAACCACCGGGATCGTGGTCCCGCAGAATGGATTCGGCGCGCTGCCCATTCAGCGCATCTCGAAGGAGAAAGCAGTAAAGCTCTTGCGGCGGGCCTATGAGGGCGGCATGCGCTATTTCGATACCGCCAGAGCTTATACGGACAGCGAGGAGAAGCTGGGCGCTGCCTTCGGCGACGGATGGCTGAAGCGGGAGGAAGTGTACATCGCCACCAAGACCCACGCTAACACCACCGAGGGTTTCTGGAAGGATCTGGAGACCTCTCTGAAGCTTTTGAAGACGGACTATATCGATGTCTATCAGTTCCACAACCTGTCCCAATGCTATCGTCCGGGAGACGGTACGGGCATGTACGAGGCCATGCTGGAAGCGAAAGCCCAGGGAAAGATCCGACATATCGGCGCTTCGGCTCATAAGATCGGCGTGGCAAGGGAAGTGGTGGACTGCGGCCTCTATGAGACGCTGCAATATCCCATGAGCTATCTGGCAGAGGATAAGGAAATGGAGCTGCTTTCCGCCTGTCAGCAGAAAAATGTGGGCTTCGTGTGCATGAAAGGCCTGGCCGGGGGCCTCATCACCAACGCCAAGGCGGCCATGGCCTTCGTGAGCCAATTCGACGGGCTGATCCCCATCTGGGGCATCCAGCGGGAGAGGGAGCTGGACGACTGGCTGTCCTTCATGGACGAGACGCCCATTATGGACGACGAGCTGCGGGCCTATATCGCCAACGAGCGGCAGGAGCTCATGGGCTCCTTCTGCCGGGGCTGCGGCTACTGCCTGCCCTGCACGGTGGGCATCAAGATCAGCGACTGCAACCGCATGTCGCTGATGATCCGCCGTGCTCCCAGCGCCGGCTGGCTCAGCGAAAAGTGGCAGGTGGAGATGGAAAAGATCGACGAGTGTGTGGACTGCCGCCAGTGCGTCAGCAAGTGCCCCTACGAGCTGGATATCCCGAACCTGCTGCGGAGGAACCTGGAGGACTATCGGAACGTCCTGGCGGGGAAGACCAAAGTGACGGAGTGAGGGAGGAGCAGGCCATGGAACAGATCGAACGTATCATGAAGATGGAGCAATGCCTGGACGCTTCGGAAAAGGCCATTCGTGAGCTGTCGGAGGCTTTGTCCGCCTTCGAGGAGGTCCAGGCCCAATATCGCCAGCTCAGCGGATACTACGGTAGCGACCAATGGATAGAGGACTACGAGGACGACGAAGCAGGGAAGCTCCCCAAAGACCTGAAACGGGGCGTACTGTCGGAGGATGCCGTCTACGATCTGATCACGGAGAACCGGGAGCTGCTGGTTCGGATGCTGCGGCTGGTCACGGCCGCGTTAGAATCGGATACACTGTAAGGAAAGGATAGAAAGATGCTGGAATACAAGTACGACACCCAACTGCTGATCGAAGGGGCCGATCTCGACGAGGACAAGATCAGCGATTATTTCACCGAGAACTTCAAGGGCGACTGCCTCCTGTGCGTGGGGGACGAGACCCTGATCAAGATCCATTTCCACACCAACGAGCCCTGGCTGGTACTGCAATACTGCGCCACCCTGGGGGAGATCTTCGACATCGTGGTGGAGGATATGGACCGACAGGCCCGGGGGCTCCAGGGCTGATGACGTACCTGCCCGCCGATTTCTTTTTGAAGGACGCTCTGACGGTGGCGCCTCGTCTCCTGGGCTGCCGCCTGGCGGTGGACGGCCGGGAGCTGATCATCACCGAGACGGAGGCCTACCGGGGCGAATCGGACACGGCCTGTCACGCCCATCATGGGCGGACGAAGCGGACAGAGATGCTGTACCGCCGGGGTGGGTATATATACGTCTATCTATGCTACGGTATCCATAGCCTTCTGAACATCATCACCGGGCCAGAGGACGAGCCCCAGGGCGTGCTGATCCGCAGCTGCCAGGGGGCCGAGGGTCCGGGGAAGCTCACCAAGGCCCTGGGGATCGACCTATCCTACAATGGCCTCGATATCCTGACCACGAATAGAATAAACTTGTGGAAAGGGCCGGAGTGCGTCTTTGACACCGCGCCGCGGGTGGGCATCGGCTATGCCTCGAAGGAGGATCAACTTCGTCCCTGGCGCTTCATTATGAAAGGAAACTGATTGCTGTACGTTCTTTGCTTCATTCTCATTGCGGGTGTGGGCCTGTTGCTCTACGGCTGGTGGGACACCAACCGTTTCGACGTGCGCAGAACTAAGATCGAGTTGGATCGGCTGCCCAAAGCTTTCGACGGGTTCACCATATTACAAGTGTCGGACCTCCACAACCGTGGCTATGGGAAGGACGGGCGGGAGCTCCTGCGGGCCATCGAAACGCTGGATTTCGATATGGCGGCGCTTACCGGGGACCTGTTGGACCGGCATCTTCCCAAGCGACGGAAGAACGTCTACGCCCTGCTCGAAGTGTTGAAAGATAGAGCACCCGTCTATTTCGTGGAGGGCAATCACGAAGCGGAGATCGGCCATTGGGACAGCATTAAGATAGAGCTGACGGACCGGGGCGTCCGCGTGCTGGATAACGAAGTAGTGACCCTGGTACGGGAGGATGAACAGCTGGTCCTGCGCGGTATACGGGAGGAAGCTTCGCCGGAGGAGTTCGAAGGGCTGATCCAGAAGGACAGATGCGCCATTCTTTTGGCACACCACCCGGAACGGATCGAGGAATACGCCAAAACCGGCGTGGACCTGGTCCTGTCCGGCCACGCTCACGGCGGCCAGGTCCGCATCTTCGGCCAGGGGTTGTACAGCCCCGATCAAGGCATCCTGCCACGGTACACGTCAGGGGTATATGCGCGTGGCCGCACCAGACTCTATGTCTCCCGAGGCGCGGGCACCCACAGCTTCCTGCCGCCTCGCATCTTCAACCGCCCCGAGATCGATATAATAACGTTAAAAACGCCTTCCCGCTGAACGGAAAGGCGCTTTTATTACTGTAAATCTTATCCCTCAATGATCTTCTTGGAGGAGCTGGCGCCGATGCGGCTGGCACCGGCGGCGATCATGGCTTCGGCCGCCTCCTTGGAACGGATGCCGCCGGAGGCCTTCACGCCCAGCTCGTCGCCTACCACGCCCCGCATGAGGGCCACGTCCTCCACGGTGGCGCCGCCGGTGGAGAAGCCGGTGGATGTCTTCACGAAGTCGGCCCCGGCGTTCTTGGCGCAGAGGCAGGCATTCACCTTCTGCTCGTCGTTCAAGAGGCAGGTCTCGATGATGACCTTTAACAGAGCCTTGCCCCGGATGGCGTCGGCCACGGTCCTGATATCCTTTTCCACATACTCCCAGTCGCCTTCCCGGGCCGCGCCGACGGAGATAACCATGTCGATCTCCTGGGCCCCGTTCTCCACGCAGAGCTTCGCCTCCGCGGCTTTGATGGCGGAGGGGGTAGCCCCCAGCGGGAAGCCCACCACGCAGCAGGTCTTGATATCCGTGCCCTCCAGCTCCTTAGCCACGAAGGAAGCGAAGATGGGGTTCACGCAGACGCTGGCGGTGTTGTAAGCCTTGGCTTCCTCGCAGACACGGCGGATATCCTCATGGGTGGATTCCGGCTTCAGTAGGGTATGGTCGATGTACTTGTTCAGCTCCATTATTTCGCATCTCCTTCCTCGGTGTATGTGATCACGTTTTGCCCGTCGTCCCACAGGCGCTCCAGATTATAATAGGTGCGCTCCTCCGGATGGAACAGATGCACCAGAAGATCGCCAAAGTCCAGCACGATCCAGCGGCCCTCCTGATAGCCCTCCTTCCGGCGGGGGATGAGGCCCATTTCGGCGGCTTTCTCCTCCAATTCGTCAGAGAGAGCCTTGACCTGGGGCACGCCCCGGCCGCTGCAGACGATGAACCAATCGGCGATGATGGTCTTGTCCGTTACCTCGATGGCCCGGATGTCCAGGGCTTTCTTGTCGTACAGGATCTTGCAGAGCTGAAGGATCGTTTCCTTGTTCAGGGTTTCCATGTATGTCTCCTTTGCTGTAGTCTTGCGCTCGAGGTAGTCCCTGGCGCGGAGGGTGGCAGGGTTGATGCCATTTCCTCTGCTCTGAATATAGCAGATATTGTCGTCAAATACAAGTAGCAGCCCTTTTTCAAAGCTGATAGGATCGCTGGCGGAGAGAAGCAGGGCTCGATGCTTTTCCACGGAGGGATAGTCCCGGCCAGGTTCGATCAGGTCCGCTGCCCAGATGATCTCGTCCAGCAGCGTCATACCCTCCGTCCCAGTGGTATGATAGCGGATGGCCTCCAGGACCTCATCGTCCGTGATGCCGTATTGCTCTCTGGCCAGGGTGGCGCCGGCAGGAGCGTGGAGGATCATATCGTCCTTCTCGGGGTCCAGGGTGCTGCCGTCCCGCTTGGCCAGGATAGCCTGCTCGGTGACGGAGAGATATTTTGCGCAGTCGTGGAGCAGGGCGGCCAATCGAGCCTTACGTCCGTCCGCACCCAAAATATCCGCCAGCTGTACCGCTGTCATCTCGACGCCCAGCACGTGTTGGAAGCGGCTGGGCTTCAGAGTATCTCGCATGGCCTCGGTCAGCGTCACGAGCTGCTCGTTCGTGTACAGGGATTGCTCGTAGATGTACCGTTCCACTGCCTTCGGCACCAGGCCGGAGATGGGCCGTCCACCAGCTAAACGATTCCGTATCTCGGTGGAGGAAAGCTCCCGCACAGGGGGGAGAAGGGTGACTTTTGCGCCAAACAACTCTGTGACTTGTTTGGCCGCTTCCGCCTCGCCGCCGTCCTGCCCGGCCCGGCAGATGCAGACCAGATGGGCCTTTTCGCAAACGATCTCCGGGTGATACCAGGAGGTGAGGGAACGGAGCATATCGCTGCCCATGATGAAAAACAACTGGTCCTGGGGATGCTCCTCCTTCAGGTGCATCAGGGTGAGGGCCGTATAGCTGGTGCCAGTTTGGTTCAATTCCCAGTCGGAAGCTGTGAATCCGACCTCTCCTTCGCAGGCCAGTTGCACCATTGTATAGCGCTGCTCGCTGGTCGCCCCCTGGGCCAGCTCCTTGTGGGGCGGGATGCGGTCCACCATGAGGATGACCTCATCGAGGCCCAAGGCGTCTCGAGCGCTGCGGGCCATATCCAGGTGTCCGTTGTGGATGGGGTGAAAGCTGCCCCCTAAAATACCGATCTTCATATATCGTAGTATAGTATACTTCCCACTCATGAGGCAATACTGAATTTGAAAATGGACAGGATGACGGAACGTGCGTACAAGAGAAAATGCTTCCAGGGGCGGGGGATGGTGGCCCGTTCCCTGGACATGGCTTTCTTTTCCCTTCTGGGTGGCGCTTGCCTGTATGTTTTGATACGAAATCTTGTTTTTTCTACCCTTTTATCCGCTGGACTCTTTTTATTTTTCATTCTATGGGACAGGAGACGATGGCACCGATATAGACAGCGTATTTGGCAGGAAGCTGACCGATCCTTGCGGCGGGAAGCCTGGCTGCAGCAGGAGGCGGAGCGTATACGCGGGGAGGGCGGCGTGATCCTGTACCCGACGCCGGATGGAGAGAGGATGATCGGCCTTTGCCTGAACTTTGGGCAAGGTACCGTTTTCCATTCCTTTGGAGATACAAACAACGATTTGCTCGCTACCGCAGAAGCCTATGGCTGCAGCGTCGTCTTTCATCCCTGGCAGGAGGGATCGGAACCCAGCCGGGAGCAGGTCGTGGAACGGCTCCAGCGGGATGCGCCGAAGCGGGTTTACGCTCTGTGGAAAAAGCTTATTCAGTTGCCAGGGAATCGGTATCTTTTGACCGGGGTTTTGCTGCTGCTTCTTTCCATCATTTTGCGGCGGGCCCTCTATTGGCGCATTTTAGGGTCCCTGTGCCTGCTGATCGGTACGATCCGGAGATCTGTGACCCTATACCGGGAAACGTAAAAGAGCCTCGCAGGGAGGCTCTTTTTATCATGGAGATAATTTATTTAACTACGATACGCTTCAACCTGGCGAAGCGGGGAAGTCCGTTTTCAAGGGGCAGGTTAGGCGTGCCCTGGATGAGGGGCAGCACGTAGTCCACGAACTCCTGGGTGACGCCGTTGCCGGCCTCGTTGATCCATTCCCGGGGCACCTTCTTCTCCGTGTTGGCAGCCAGGGACAGGTCCTCGGGGACCACATCGCAGGCATAGTCGCCGTATACGTCCATATGACGGTGGAAGGCCATCATCTTGTCGGACATGCCGTTGACGGCGGCTTTCACCGCCGCACGACCGGCAGCAAAGGACTCATTGATATCCGTGGCAGAGGCGAAGTGAGAGGAGCAGCGCTGCAGCAGGGACAGCTCCACGCCGCGGATCTTCTTCACGCCCAGCTTGGCTTTGACGTAGCTCACCAACGTGGCGGCCACGCCGCCCAGCTGCTTATGGCCGAAGCTGTCGGTGTTGGCGACAGCGGCACCGTATTCCGCGATGAAGACGCCGTTCTTGTCATGGATGCCCTCGGAGACCACCACCATGCAGTCGCCCCGCTCGTCCATGATCCGCTTCACGTCCGTCAGGAACTGGCCCATATCGAAATCCGTCTCCGGCAGATACACCAGATCCGGTCCGTCACCCGTGGCGGTGGCGACGCCGGCAGCACCGGCCAGCCATCCGGCGTGACGGCCCATGACCTCCACGATGAGGACGGAGAAGTAGTCGTACACGTTGCAGTCGCGGCGCATCTCCATGCAGCTGGTGATGACGTACTTGGCGGCGGAGGCGAAGCCCGGGCAGTGGTCCGTGCCGTAGAGGTCGTTGTCCACGGTCTTGGGTACGCCGATGACCCGGCAGAGGTAGTTTTCCTGCTGGAAGAACTTGCTGATCTTATTGCAGGTGTCCATGGAGTCGTTGCCGCCGATATAGAAGAAGTAGCGGATGTCGTGTTTCTTGAACACTTCCAGGATCCGGCGGAAATCGGTATCATCCTCCGTGTAGTCCTTCAGTTTATAGCGGCAGGAGCCCAGGGAGGCGGAGGGGGTGTTGAGAAGGAGGCGCAGCTCGTGCTCGTCTTCCTGATCAAGATCGTAGAGGATATCGTCCAATACGCCCTTGATGCCATGGGCGGCGCCGTAGACGTGGGTGATAGAATCGCTATCCAGGGCGGTACGGATCACGCCGTACGCACTGGCGTTGATGACAGCGGTGGGCCCGCCGGACTGAGCGACCAGGCAGGCGCCAATGAGTTTATCCATTATTGTTCTCCTTTGGTGTTTGCATCAATGCTGAACATTCTACTGTAAAAGACCGTTTATTGCAAGAGTCATTTTGTATATTTTTTGAGAAAATCGTCCAGATACGTCATATAGCCCACGGGGTCCACGTAGCAGCACGCGCAGTGGGCAGCCGTTTCCACGGTGAGCATCTCCTTCTCCGTATGGCACTCCACGTAGTTCTGATAGCCCATGTCATAAGGGACCAGCTCGTCCAGCTTTCCATGGATGAACAGGAAGGGGAGATCCGTCTTATCCAGCGCCTCCCGGCAGGTGGTGGCTGTCAGGGAGTAGCCGGCGATGATCCTAGCCCACATGTCCATGGCGGGGAGCATGGGGAAGACGGGGACTTTGTAGGCGTTGGTGAGGGCGGTGGCGATCACGTCCCGCGGGGAATGGAACGCTGAATCGGCGATTATGCCCCGGGTCTGCTTGGGCAGATCCAGGCCGGAAGCCATGATCACTGTGGCGCCGCCCATGCTTTGGCCGTAAAGGAACAGGGGCAGATCGGGATGTTTGTCGGAAAGGAGTTTGGCCCAGGCGGCGATATCGTACCGCTCTTTCACGCCGAAGGTGATGTATTTGCCCTCGCTTTTCCGATGGGCACGCATATAGGGGTAAAGCACGGTGTAGCCCTGCTCGTAGAGATGCTGGGCGACCTTTGCGAACTCCCGGGCAGGCCAGGAGCGGAAACCGTGGACCGCCACTATGAGACCGATGGGGTTTTCCGCTTCCAGCAATTCCGCAGTTAAGGCGAGCCCGTCCCGGCTGGTGATATGGAGCTCCGTCTTAGGCTGGCTCTCATACCAGTCCACGCCCTGCTGCATCTGGTCCCGGAAGGCGTATCGGCCGGAGGGGACCACGCTGGTCACGCGAAAGAGCTCGGTCCTGTCCCGCCGGGTGCTGCCTCTTTCAAAGGCATAGAAGCTGGCGCCCAGGAGCAACAGAAGCAACAGACAGATGGGAATAAGGATGTAGAGCATAGTGACCTCGGAACACATGATGGCATATAGTATCACAGATCGTTCGTATTTGAAAGTAGAATCTAATATTTTCTTGACGCTGAAAGGCTATTTTTGTACAATATAAACAAAAACGGAGGCGATCAAATGGCATTTCTTCCCGAAAATACAAAAAAACTGGGGTTCGGATTGATGCGGCTGCCTGTTCTGAACGGAAAGGGCGACGATATCGATATCGAGCTGGTTTGTAAGATGGCCGACCACTTCCTGCAGCAGGGCTTCACCTATTTCGACACGGCGTATCCCTATCATAACGGTTTTTCCGAGCGCGCGGTCAAGAAGGTGCTGGTAGAGCGCCATCCCCGGGAGAGCTTTTTGCTGGCCGACAAGATGCCGGTCTACAAGCTGAAGGAACCCCAGGATGCGCTCGCCACCTTTGAGGAGCAGCTGGATCGGACAGGGGCCGGTTATTTCGATTTTTATCTGCTGCACGCCATGAGCGCGGACCGTCTTGACAAGGTCAAGGAACTAGGGGTCTGGCCGTACCTGCTCCAGGAGAAGGAGAGGGGCCGGATCCGTCGCCTGGGCTTCTCCTTCCACGATTCGCCGGAGGTGCTGGACCGGATGCTGACGGACTTTCCGGAGGCGGAGTTCGTCCAGCTCCAGATCAACTATGCGGACTGGGAGGATCAGGAGGTCCAGTCCCGCCGCTGCTACGAGGTTGCGCAGAAACATGGCAAGCCCGTCATCGTCATGGAGCCTATACGGGGCGGGAGCCTGGCGTCGGAGAAGGCGGTGTGCGCACCGCTGCTGAAGGAGGCCGAGCCTAAAGCGTCCTTGGCTTCCTGGGCGTTGCGGTTCGTAGCGGGGCTGCCGGGCGTAGCCATGGTTCTTTCCGGCATGTCCACCTTCCAACAGCTGGAGGAGAACGTGGATCTGTTCAACCGAATGCAGCCCTTGTCAAATGCGGAGCAGGCTTTGCTGACAAAGGCCGCCGACATGCTGCGGGCAGCTGGGGCCATCCCCTGCACGGGGTGCAAATACTGCGTGGAGGGCTGCCCGGCGAACATCGATATCCCCGCCATACTGGACCTGCTGAACGAATACGCCCGATTCGGTTCCCTGGAGAGCGCCAAGCGCAGTTACGGCTTTAGGACGCGGGATAAGGGGCTGGCGTCGGCCTGCGTGAGCTGCGGACAGTGCCTCGATATCTGTCCTCAGCATATCGAGTCGGCGGTGCATATGGAGAAGGCAGCGGAGCTGTTTGAATAATAAGATGTAGGGACTCGAATTCGCGCCTGCGGGCTTAGGGTGTGGGGATGTAGGGACTCGAACACTCGGCTGCGGTCTCGCTCAGGGTGCCGCTCTGAGGCTCCACTGGAGCCTCATTCACTACGGCACCCGGTTCGAGTCCCTTCCGATATACCAATAAAAATACCACCCGGATGGGTGGCATTTTTATTGGTGGGGATGTAGGGACTCGAACACTCGGCTGCGGCCTCGCTCAGGGTGCCGCTCTG
>JAEEGH010010012.1_pt1 | contig 21886 bp, 15 predicted proteins | sample 9134181 | NCBI WGS metagenome assembly JAEEGH01 (sample SAMN16246544, study PRJNA631951) | gut metagenome | biome: gut microbiome; feature: rumen; material: DP-attached | host: Bos | place: Iran: Karaj | collected 2018-10
AGAACACCCGATGACCGCTCGCCAGATAGACTTCATCGACAACTGGGAGGTCGAGAATTACCGCCGCAAGGTGGCCTCCACGGCATCCAAGGGCCGTGTCGAGGGCAAGACCATAATCGTCACCGGAGCCGCGCAAGGCTTTGGAGAGGGAATTGCCAGAGAACTGATCAAACAGGGCGCCAACATCGTCGTCGCCGACCTCAACGAGGTCACTGGACAGAAGACTGCCGCCGCCTTCAATGAGATAGCCGGGACCGCCAAGGCAATATTCGTGAAGACGAATGTCGCCGACATGGAAAGCCTTCACAATCTGATCAAGGAGACCGTCGTGAATTTCGGAGCGCTGGACGCTTTCGTCAGCAACGCCGGAGTGGTCAGGGCTGGAGATCTTGAGGCCATGACCCCGGAGAACTTCGAGTTCGTCACCAACATCAACTACAAGGCATATTTCTTCTGCGCCAAGGTCGCGAGCCATGTCATGAAGATCGAGACGGCCAACGATCCCGAGTACTTCGCCGACATCGTCCAGATCAACTCCAAGAGCGGCCTGGTCGGAAGCAAAGCCAATTTCGCATACGCCGGAGGCAAGTTCGGAGGCATCGGACTGACCCAGTCCTTCGCTCTTGAGCTCGCCCCGTTCCGGATCAAAGTCAACTCCATCTGCCCCGGCAACTACTACGACGGACCGCTATGGAGCGACCCCGAGAAAGGACTGTTCATCCAGTACCTGAAGGCGGGAAAGGCTCCCGGAGCCAAGACCGTGCAGGATGTGAAGGATTACTACCTGTCGAAAGTCCCGATGCGCAAGGGCTGCAATCCCGAGGACGTGTGCAAGGCCATCATGTACGCCATTGAACAAACCGGAGAGACCGGCCAGGCAATCCCTGTGACCGGCGGCCAGGTAATGCTTGCTTAAGAATATGAAACAACTGGATATCAAACTCATGCATCCCGCCGAGCAGATCGCGATAATCATCGGCAGGATCTACCGCAGCGGGATGACCACCACTTCCGGCGGCAACCTTTCCATAATGGACAGCAACGGAGACATGTGGATCACCCCCGCAGGAATCGACAAGGGTTCCCTCACTCCCGCCGACATCATGTGCGTCAAGGCGGACGGAACAATTGTGGGACCTCACAGGCCTTCTTCTGAATATCCCTTCCACAAGGCGATCTACAAGATGAATCCCAAGGCAAGGTCCGTCATCCATGCCCATCCTCCGGGACTTGTGACCTTCAGCGTAGTTCACCAGACCCCCGACACCAGCATCATTCCACAGGCCCGCGCCGTCTGCGGACCGGTCGGATTCGCTGAATATGCCCTCCCGGGCAGTGAGCTCCTCGGCAAGAAGATCGTCGCTGAGTTCAAGAAGAATCCCGAATACAAGGCAGTCATAATGGAGAATCACGGTGTGGTTCTCTACGGAGAGGACATCGCCGACGCTTACCAGCGTTTCGAGACCCTTGAGCTCTGCGCCAGAACAATCCTCAACGCCAAAACACTCGGCGAGCCTAATTATCTGACAGAAGAGCAGATAAACAAGCATGAGATGGCCGTCAACACCCCTTTCGAGCACTTCATGAATGTAAGCCACCCTTCAGACGAGAGGGCGATCCGGACCGAGATCTGCCAAATCGTCCGCAGGGCCTGCTCACAAGGACTGATGTGCAGCTCCTACGGGACTGCCTCTGTCAGGTGGAAAGGCAATGACTTCCTGATCACCCCCTCCAACGTCCAGCGCTGGGACATTGATCCTGAGGACATTGTGCAGATTAAGGACGGAATGGTCGAGGCCGGGAAGATGGCCAGCCGCTCGGTGGCTCTCCACTACGAGATCTACCGCAGGAACCCTAAAGTCAACTCAATTATCCTGACCCAGTCACCCGCTCTTATGGGCTTCTGTGTCAGCGGAGTGAAGTTCGATGTCAGAACCATTCCCGAGAGCTGGATATTCCTGCAGGACATCCCCACCTTCCCGTTCGGAAGCCAGTACGACGAGCATTTGTCCGATCTGGCTGACGAGTTCCGGCAGAGGCCATTCGTGATGCTTGAGAACGATTCCGTCGTGGTCACCGGAGACAAACTCATCAACACCTTCGACCGTCTCGAGGTCGCTGATTTCAGTGCGAGGTCGCTTATCCTGGCAGCACCGATCGGTGATTTGAAACCGATCACAGATGCCGAGATCGAGGACCTCAGGGTAGCATTCCACGTCGGGGAATAATGAACTCTACACATTCTTTAGGAGCCAAAGTCGTGATAACTCTCGCGGCTTTGGCTTTCTCGTTATCCTGCTCATCACCAGAGGGTAACAACGGTTCCGGAAGAGTAAAGACCACTTTCCAGACCTCAAGGGCATGGAGCCCGGCCATCGACACCAGGGCGGATGCCGTGATGGTCTATGGGACAGGGAAAAGCCTGGCGGAAGATGGTCCCGACGGCAGCTCGGCCGTAGAAAACCGCATCCGCTCATGGAAAGAGCGAGGCTACCGTGTCGATTTCATGACCGGAATAGCCTGGGGCGGCTACAATGACTACTTCACGGGCAAGTGGGACGGTGCCACCCATCTTGACGAGGGTCAAAGGCAAGCTGACGGAGACACCATCTGGCACGGGAAAATGGTCCCCTACATTGTCCCGACAAGACATTATCTGGAATATTTCAAAGAAAGCCAGGTCAAGCGTGTCATCGACGCCGGAATCGAGTCGCTTTATTTCGAAGAGCCGGAGTTCTGGAACCGAGGAGGCTACAGCGACGCTTTCAAGCAGGAGTGGGAAGACTACTACGGCGAGCCTTGGAGGCCACAGGACGAATCACCCGAGGCGACTTATCTGTCCAACAAACTAAAGTACCATCTCTACTACAGGGCACTGGACGAGGTCACGACTTATGCGAAGGAATATGGCCGGAGCAAAGGCCTGGAAGTGAAATGCTACGTTCCTACACACTCGCTGGTCAACTACTCCCAATGGGAGATTGTCAGCCCCGAGGCAAGCCTGGCCTCCATGAAAGGCATCGACGGCTACATCGCTCAGGTCTGGACAGGAACCTCAAGGGTGCCCAATTACTTGGACGGCGTGTTCAAGGAGCGCACTTTCGAGACCGCCTATCTGGAATATGCCTGCATGGCCTCGATGACCGCTCCGACCGGACGCAGGGTGTGGTTCCTGACAGACCCTATTGAAGATGGAACCAGAGACTGGAATGACTACAAGAAGAACTATCACGCCACCTTCACCGCCCAGCTTCTTCATCCGGAAATAGCTGATTATGAGGTCATGCCATGGCCGGAGCGAATTTATGGGAGACTCTATCCGAAGAGCGCGGGAAGCGACGAGATGATCAAAATCCCTTCCGACTACTCCACGATGATGCAGGTGATGACGGGAAGCCTCGGGAATATTCCTGTATCAGACAACAAGGTCTCCGGGAGCCAAGGAATCAGCGTTCTTATGGGCAACTCGCTGATGTTCCAGCGTTTCCCTATTCACGAAGGATATGATGACCCCGCCTTGTCCGACTTTTTCGGGATGGTTATGCCTCTTCTCAAAAGAGGAGTTCCCGTCGGAATAACCCACATCGAGAATGTCGGCTACGAGAACACCTTGAAGGATGTTAAAGTACTGGTTATGACCTACTCCAACATGAAGCCGATGGACCCTCAGGCCCACAATCACATAGCCTCATGGGTGGAGCGAGGCGGAAGACTCGTGTACTGCGGAAAAGACACCGATCCCTTCCAGAATGTGAAGGAATGGTGGAATACTGGGGAAAACAGTTACAAAGCCCCTTCTGACCATCTGTTCTCACTCATGGGAATAGATGCGGAAGCACCTGAGGGTGAATATGTTTTCGGTTCCGGATCCGTCATGATCATAAGAAAGGATCCCAAGGAGTTTGTCCTTGAAGGAGGTTCCGGCAACGGCATCATTGAGGCTGTAGCGGGGATGTATTCCAAAAGTGGAGAAGAACTTGTTTTCAAGAATAACCTTATGCTGACCAGAGGCCCTTACGAGCTGATAGCGGTGATGGATGAGAGCGTGAGTGATGAGCCCCTCACTCTGACAGGCCGCCTGATAGACCTCTATGACCCGACCCTCCCTGTACTCACCAGCAAAACAGTCAAGCCGGGAGAACAAGGCTTTCTCTACAACATCGACAATGCCCCGAAAGCGCCTTCAATCCTCGCAATAGCCGGACGGGCATATGAGGCGAAAAAGGAAAGACGGTCTTTCTCCTGGGTGGCGAAAGGTCCGGCGGAGACAGTTTGCGCTACCAGGGTGCTGTTACCAAAAAAGCCGTCAAGCGTGATTGTGGATGGGGAAGAAACATTCGACCCCGCCCTTTGGGACGAGGTCGGAAAAACTTATCTTGTCAGTCATCCGAACAACCCGGACGGAGTCCAGGTCAAGATCGGATGGTAAGCGGCCTAATAGGTCACGCTGATGTGGACCAGATAATCATCGAAACAGAAGCAAGGCTCAATGAACGAGCCCTGGATCTCAAAACGGATCTTAGTCTTGTCGAAAGAAGCGATGTAGGCCTTTTCGGCTTGTAACTCGCCGGCCATGTCCCATTCTTTCCACTCATTGATCATCTTCAGTTCGGCTCCGGTGTAGTCAATCAGATACTTGCTGATAGAACCGACAGATGTGTCGCCATTGAAAAACTCAAACGTGACCTTGAGGTAATCTCCGGGCTCTATCAGCCCCTGCTCTGCAAGGCGGCTGTTGTACAACGTGTTGCACACGCAGCAGCCAAGAATCTGAGTCTCAGCGCTGTAATAGTTGTCCAGAATGTATTCTATGTCATATCCCGACATAAAAGGAGCCTGATTGAATGTCATGTAAAACATGCTTCCCGACATCCCCTGGCGAGGATCCGCCGAAGCGTAACGAGCCATCTCATCAGAAGTCTCCTTCCCGCCGAAGAGGGTGGAGACCTTGAATCCTCCGATAAAGCCCCTGTTCAAGTTGTCACACGCTGTGTTGAAAACAATCACATCATCAAGTGAGAACTTTGTGGTGTACATGAGACTATCTTGGAAATACTTCTCATACGCCAACTCATTCATCTCGAAATTCACATTCTGGTTGACTGATGCTGATGAACGTTCGTGCTTGAAGCAGGACGTCAAAGACAGAGCGACTGCAAACGCAAGTGAAAGTTTAGTTGAAATTTTCATAATTCTTATTATATCATATAAAACATTCCATTGTCCCGACAAAAACAGCCGGGCCGGTCAACCATATGTCTTTGGCCTTAAAGCCGGTACCCTTCCCCTCAGGGATAAAGTCGACAGCAAGGTCAGAAATCGCGGCCTTGATGTCGTAAGAGACCCTTCCATCGGGCAGATTCTTTCCCTCTATTCCCTTGAAGCAGGCCGCGATGGCAGACGCGACTATCCCGGTCCCGCATGCCAAGGTCTCGCCCTCAACTCCTTTCTCGAAGGTGCGGATGCGCAATGCCGATTCCTGGGCTTGTCGAAGGACCGGCTCCACAAAATCCACATTTGTCCCTTCCGGGGCGAAACGACTGTCCATGCGGAGAGTCCTTCCCTCCTCCAAGACAGGATAGCTTTCCAATCCTGACACAAAGCGCACAAGGTGCCTGGTGCCAGTGTCCAAAAAACATGCCTTTTCTTCAGGATAGATGGTCACCCCTGAAACATCGTTCATTTTGAGCCGGATAGTCCTTTGCTCGGGTTTCCCGCCCATGATGACCGCCGTGTGGGGACCGTCGGGGGCTTCAAACTCAATAGGGAAATTTCCCGACACGACACCAAGGTCCGCCGCGAAAGCGACTATGCATCTCGCCCCATTTCCACACATCATTCCACCACTCCCATCCGGATTATAATAGACCATACGGAAGTCCTTGGTCTCGGATTTTTCAAGAAGCATCAACCCGTCAGCGCCGAATCCCGTATGCCGGTCGCAGATATGCGTTACCTGCTTCGGAGAAAGGCTTAGGCGCCCGTCCCTGTTGTCTATCAGAAGGAAGTCGTTGCCGGCTCCATGGTATTTGAATATTTTTTGCAGCATCCTATCTTACAGCAGTTTCAAGAGTAACAGAAGCATCCGTCCGGCTATCCCTATACTTGACGATGATAGGGGTGCTCACATGGATCCCCGCCTCCGCCGCAGGTCCCTTGGTCAAGGGGCGACTGCCAGGAACGACCACCGCTCCGGGAGGGACGACTGTCCGTCCGTCAGGCGTTTTAGGCACAAATTCCCCGGCCACCGCATCATATAAGGCAGTGCCGCGGGTAAGGATGACACCGGAGCCAATCACGGAGGCCTCTCCCACTATTGTGCCTTCATAGATGCCGCAGTTGCCGCCGATGAAGGCGTTATCCTCAATTATGACGGGCAGCGCACCCTTCGGTTCGATGACTCCTCCCAACTGGACAGCGGATGACAAGTGGACGTGCTTTCCCACCTGCGCGCAGGTGCCAACCAAGACATGGGAGTCTACCATAGTGCCTTCATCAACATAGGCACCTATGTTCACATAGGAAGGTGGCATCACAATCACCGAAGGAGCCAGGTATGCTCCACGCCGGATACCAGTGCCTCCGGGCACTATACGAACTTTGTCCTCGATGGAAAAATGACGAAGCGGAAGTGTATGCTTGTCATAAAATGGAAACTGCCCCAATGACATGTCAGTCAGTTTTCCTTCCCTAAAGGCTTCCAAAATAGCATCCTTAATCCATGAATTGACTTTCCAACCGTCAGAGACTTTTTCAGCAACCCTTATGGAGCCAGTCTCCAACTCTTTAAAGATTCGATCCAAATCCATAACAAATGATATTAATTAAAATGGCTAGTTATCTATTAGTTTTAGAGCCGCGAGGACTTCCCTCATTGCCTCGAAAGTGGAAGGCACCGCAGTGGTGAGAGGCAGACGCATGTCCGGCTCACAAAGGCCTAAGATGGAAAGGGCGGCCTTGGCGGGGATAGGATTGCTTTCAACGAAACAGGCATCAAATAGTGGAGCGAGAGCGGCGTTGATCTTCTCCGCTTTCTTGAAATCGCCAGCGGCGGCGGCCTCAACAAGGGAGACCATCAGCTCAGGAGCCACATTCGACGCCACACTGATGACACCCTCGCCACCATATCCCATAATCTCGAAAGTCTGGTCGTCATTACCGCTCAGTACATTGAATCCTTCGGGGCGATTTCTCACTATTTCCTCAATCTGGTCAAGCTTGCCGGAGGCTTCCTTGACAGCGATCACTCCTGGAATCTCAGCCACCCGGAGAGTCGTCTCAGCGGTCATGTTCGTTCCGGTCCTGCCGGGCACGTTATAGGCGACAATGGGTTTGTCTGTCGACTCTGCGATGGCTTTGAAATACTCATACAGACCTTGCTGGGTGGGCTTGTTGTAGTAAGGCACCACGACCAGCCAAGCATCCGCACCATATTGCTCCAAGAGCCTGATATTGCGAATAGTAGCCACCGGGGAATTGGTGCCCACACCGGCCACGAGAGGCCTGTCGGGACAAAGCTCCCTGGTTATCTTCAGCAACTCGACTTTCTCGTCATCCTCCAAACAGGGGGTTTCGGCTGTGGAGCCGAGAGGCACAAGGAAATGTATGCCCGCCTCAACCTGTCTGGTGACGAGCCTTCTATAAGCCTCAAAATCAACCTTGCCGTTCTTGAACGGGGTCGCTAGGGCTGTTCCGCATCCTGAGAGTATCATATGATTCCACCTTTAAAAAGTAAATCCTTAAATTCGTGAACCCCCGTCAGATTCTCAATCATCGTTACGGCAAGGACCGCACCTTCGGCGAAAATCTTACGGGAGAAAGCTTCATGGCTGATAGTAATCCGGTCATTCGCTCCCTCGAAACCAATCGTGTGTATTCCGATGATCTCACCTACACGGACGGATGCCACATCAGGAGCCGCTCCCATACCTTCACGAATCAAATCGGCAAGTGATAATGCAGTCCCGCTAGGCGCGTCCTTCTTATGGATGTGCGCCTGATCAAACACATAAGTGGAATAGCCACCGACACTTCCAAGAAACTTGGAGACTAGTCCAACCGCCGCGAAGAGGAGATTCACCCCCACCGAATAATTTGATGAATATATCATCGGAGTACCTTTAGACTCGAAGTACCCTATCACCTTATCCTTGATGTCGTTCCATCCTGTAGTACCGACCACCACAGCTTTGAAATTGTCTGCCAAAGTCTTGTAGTTGGCACGGAACGCATCAGGTGTAGTAAAATCAACACAGACACACTCTTTAGCTAACTCTTTGTCAAAAGATGCTATGTCCTCGGTTGTCCCGGCACACTCAATTCCCTTGGTCTTTAGAATCTCTTCGACCATATGTCCCATGCGGCCGTAACCGCTTATTATAACTTTCATAATCAATTATTTCCGTTAAAAATGTAATCATGTAAACTTTTCAGGGTAACCTGAAGACCGTCGGAGTCAATCACGAAATTCTCGCTCATCATGTTGGCGCTGACATTGGCGAGGTAAACCTTTCCCGACACGCTTATCACCTTGTCCCCAAGTCCCTCAAAACCAACAATATTGCGCCCAACGACAGAGATAAGAGCCTTGTCACGATAGACGGTCACATCAGCCCACTTCCCGATCTCCTCCAAGGCTTCCTGAAGGGCATCCCTCTCCTCGGGGACAACCAGATAGACCTCAGACTCGGTGGCCTTCGCCAGAGTCACGGGAATCCTGCGGGGATAGAGCGCGGCGAACACCTTCCAGAACATCCTGGTGACACCGTCCAACTTGGGAGAGGTCACTTTGATGAACAGGATATCATTCTTGGCGGCCACTGACTTGGGGCCGTCCGGAGCTTGGTCGCCCCTGACCACGAGAGTTCCTTCGCAAGAGGGATTGGTGGAATTGAGCACCTTGATGGGAATATTCTTCTTCCTTGCAGGCTCTATCGTGAGAGGATGGAGAACCCTGGCGCCCATAGCGGCCATCTCAGCTGCCTCCTCGTAGGAGATCATATCGATTTTGCGGGTGTCCTTAACGACCCTCGGGTCCGCGGAACGAATGCCGTCCACATCGGTCCATATCTCCACTCTTTCCGCGCCCAAAGCCATTCCGAATATGGCTGCTGAGTAGTCCGAGCCTTCAAAACCGAGCACTGAGGTGGCTCCCTTGGGGGTGGAAGCCACGAAGCCTTGAGTCAGGACGAGGTCCGCTCCCCTGTATTCAAGCCCGACTATCCGCTTGATATTGGCCTCAGTGACTTCCATGTCAGGACGGGCGCTGAGGTAATTGTCATCGGTCGTGATCATCCTGCGGGCATCGATCCAGTGGCAGGATATATCGTTGGCGTTGAATGCGTAGGAGATGATCGTGGAGGACAGGAGTTCGCCTGTGGAGATAATCCTGGCCTCACTCCTTGAGGACAATTCTCCTATAAGGCAGACTCCGCCGACAAAAGCCTCGAGATCAGCGATGCGCTCCTCGATCTTGGCAAGACATTCCTCCAGAAGGTCGGGCCTTGAGGCAAGCAGATTCTTTGCAAGGTTGAAATGCCTCTCTCTCAACTGTTTGAGAAGATCCTTGACATTGTCTTCACGTTGGGTCTCCGCCTCTTCGGCCAAGGAGCACAGCAACCTGGTCACCCTGGCAAGAGCGGAGACAACCACAAGAGGTTTCTCTCTCAGTCTCCCTTTCACGATCGAGATGACTCTCCCGATCGCCGCTTCGTCCTGGACGGACGTTCCTCCGAATTTGATAATGATCATTTTGTGAAATATTAATTAAGTTCGTTATACATTTTCTTTTGTTACCGTCTTGAATATCTTGATGTCTCGCTCAACTGCCAACATGAGGTCACTGACGAGGACATATTCATTGGGAGTGTGGGCGACAAGGATGGATCCCGGGCCACAAATGGCTTTGCGGGCAAACTTGACGAGCCTTGGAGCGTCGCTCCCAAAAGATACTGGCTTGGATGGTATATCCTCAACTTCAGAGAAAGACATCAACGGGGTGTCGCCCCCGAAAGCTTGAATCACGGTTCCTGGGGGAGCGGCTTCAAGGAGTTTTTGCTGGACCATGTCGTCCGTGGCGAAGGTGGTTCTGAAATAAATCCTGAAACGAGTCTCTGGACTTAGTATGTTCTGAGGGTTGGAACTGAGCAGGTCCCCTACGTTCCATGTAGTGGGCCCTAGGATGGGATCTTTAGGGAAATCTGTCTGTCTCAATGAGTTCATCATATCCACGAACCCATCCACAGCACTCGAACCGCGCTCGGGATAGCCGGAGTGACAGGGCTTCCCGGGGATTGTCACCTCAAACGCCTTGGTGCCCTTGTTTGCTGATGACAGGCAATTGTCGGTCGGTTCGCCGACAAGGACAAAATCGCCGCCTGGGTTATTCTTCGTGTAAGCCTTAGCTCCATGGGATCCCGTCTCCTCACCAGCGAGAAGCAGCAAGCCGAAATCCCGGTACCCTTCCTCGCTAAGGCGAAGACAGGCATTGTACATGGAGAATATCTGTCCCTTGGCGTCGCAACTGCCCCTGCCTTTAATGATGGTGTCGTCCTGAGCAGCGATTCTCCCATCAGGGAGAGTGTCACCCTTTTTTACCAAGTCCACGCTTGGCGCTATGTACGGAGGGACGGTGTCGAGATGGGTGCAGAAGACGAAGGACGGCTTGCCTGTCCCGGACCAGTCCAGCAACAAATTGACAGTCCCGTCCCCAACCTCAAACTCGAATGCCTCCGGTCCATGTGGTTCGACAGGCGGTCCCTGAGCCGCCATTTCCGGTCCCTGAGCTTGTCGAAGGGCCAGCCGCTCCTTAAGGAAATCGGCAAGGCGTCTCTCCTCCCCCGAAGTCGAGGGAATACCAAGAATCTCGAGGAATAATTCCAGATCCATCACCATAATCGCATAATCGTTCAAATATAATGAATAAAATCCATAATTCAAGCGTAACAAGGAATAATCCCTATTATTGCGATTCTTGAAAAAAAAGTGTAAATTGCGGGTTACAAACAAACTGCGAATTAATAATCAATAATCTTAATATCATGAAAAAACATCCTTCCCTCTTTTTCAGCCTGATTCTCACAATAGCCGCGGCGCTATCGCTGGCATCTTGCCAGAGGGCTGAGTTTGACATTCAGGAGCCTCAGGCGGCCGACCGGCAAAAAGAGATCCGCGAGGTGATCATCACCGCCAGCATCGCTGACCCCTCCAGTGAGACAAGGACCTCCTACAACGAGACCGAGTCCAAGAACTACTGGACCCCAGGGGATAAGATCAAGATCTTCAGCGCGGGTGAGTCAAGCGAGTTCACTTCCATAAACACCGTCCCCGAGACCATGGTGAAGTTCAGGGGACTGATATCCTTCATCACCGGAACAAGCAATGATGACGAGGACTCTAAGGACTATGTCTGGGGCTTGTACCCTTACAGCACAGGGGCGACCTACGCCGAGCCCGACGGAATCTCCCGCACCGCCAGGATCACCACCACCTACACCGACATACAGACGGGTGTCGCCGGTACTTTCGGTGACAACCTGGCCGTGATGATCGGCCGGTCCGAGTCCCTGTCTATCCCTTTCAGGGGCGCCTATTCAGGCGCGTTCTTCAAGGTGAACCGGAATGACATCGTGTCGATGACGCTTGAGGGACTGAACGGAGAGGTGCTGGCCGGAAAGGCGACCATCGGACTGGACAACAGCCAATTGCCTGTCGTGTACGATGTCGCCGACCCCAAGACTGCCGTGACTGTGACCGCCCCGAACGGCACCTTCGAGCCTGGGGCGAACTACTACATCATAACCCTTCCGGATGTGGCCCTTCCCAATGGCTACAAGGTCACCCTTCGCAGGGCTGACGGCTACCAGGGCACCTACGAGTTGCGTGCTAACCGTCCTCTGAACAGAATCAAGTTCAGGAACCTTTCCGACCCGATCGACGCGAGGATTGAGAACGCCCAGAACATCTCAAACGGTGTCAGCACCGGCTGGGTGCGTTCCACGACCCAGGGTGTAAACGAGATCTGGTACACCACGAGCGACAACGAGGCGGTCACTTACAACGTTGATTCCGAGACCGGCAACGAGGTTGACTCCGCCAACAGCGTCGCTCCCGCAGACAACGACGGGGTCGGAATCATCAGATTCACCACGCCGGTGACCGAGATTGACAGTTACGGTTTTTACAATTTGTCAAACCTCACTTCTGTCACTCTGCCTGAAAGCGTGGAGACGATTAAAGCATACGCTTTCAGGGGATGCTCCAGTCTTAAGGATATAAACTTCGGGAGCAATATGAAGACAATCAAGTCTTATGCTTTCTGGGAAATGTATGGCATTGAGGAGTTGGTGCTGCCGGAGGGATTGGAAACGGTTGAAGAAGCCGCTTTCCAGTATTTAGACCATCTTAAGAGAGTGACCATTCCTGAATCAATCCGGACTTTCGGCTCCGTGACAAACGGAATACACCACTCCCCGTTTATCAACAGTCACATAATTGAGCGGTTCGTCGGCAAGTTCGCCTCCGCCGATGGCAGATGCCTCATCCTGGATGAAGCCGACGGTAATAAAGTCCTTCTACATTTCGCCGGGACAGGATACTCTGGCCAGTCATACTCCATCCCATCCGGAGTCACATCTATCGCACAGCTAGCGTTTGACTACACCGCCCCCAAATCGATAATTCTCCCTGAAGGGTTACTGAGCATCGAACCGGATGCTTTCAGTTGGTGCAGCTACCTGGAAAGCATGACCATTCCGACAACCCTCACCTCGATTGGAACAAAGGCTTTCAATAATTGCAGGAAACTGAAAGAGGTGAAACTCAAGCCCACGGCCATCCCGACAGTCATCGCGTACGGCTCGTCCATGGGCAATATGTTCTATAATCCCGACGCCAGCCTCAAGATTTATGTCCCGGGCAACCTCCTGAACGCCTATAAGACAACACAGTACTGGAGCACGTACGAGAGCCAGTACGTGGCCGCACAGACTGACAACGAGCTCTGGTTCACACTTCGCGATGGCAGCATCCAGGAAGACGCCATAAATGTCTCGGACTGGAGTGGTTGGGTGACTGGCAGCGGAGAGGAAATAACTCCTTGTTTTGACTCCGACCGGCAGGTTTGGGTCGTCCAATTCAGCGAACCGATACATTCTGTTCCCGCAGAGGCTTTCAGGAATAAGCTCCTATTGACGGGTGTCTCGCTCCCTGCCTCCGTCAGTGTGATTGGAGAACGGGCTTTCGAGTTCTGTACCGGATTGAATAGCGTTGAATTTGGGAGTGATTTTCTGGAAGAGATTGATGATTACGCTTTCCATGGTTGCGACCTAAGTTCCGTGAACATTCCTAACACCAATAGGTTGGGGGTGCATGCTTTCCAGAACAATGAGAATTTGACAAGCGTCACTTTGGGAAGTCATGTGAACATCGATCCAGAGGACGATAATCCGTTCATGAACTGCGTAAGCCTCGTGTCATTTGAAGGCGATAACGATTTGATAAGTGAAGACCGCCACAGCTTAATCAAAAACGGGATACTGATCGCCACGGCGACCGCTGGGCTGACGAATTTCACTACTCCCTCAAATGTCACCGAAATCGGAGCCCAAGCCTTCTACGGCTCAACCTTGCAGAACATAAATATTCGCTATGGTGTCACAAGCCTCGGCTGGGCCGCTTTCACCAACTGTCCGAACCTTCTGACGATTAGTATCCCAGAGTCGGTCACTTTCATATCGGATCATAATTTCTCAAACTGCGCAAGCCTGCGGCAAGTGGGAATGGACAGCGCCACACCTCCCGAACTTGGCGATAACACTTTCTCGAATTCCTACGAGACTTTCGTGATCGCCGTTCCCGGAGCTGGGTATTGGGAATACAACTCGCAAGACCGCCCCAATTGGTATGCCCAGAGGGATCATATCATCGCTTATCAGGCCAATAACGAGATCTGGTACCACCTTGTAGGCAATGAAGGAAGCCAACTTTCCTTGAGCGGCTCTGATTTCGGAGCCAATCTCATCCCTTCCGGCAGGGTCCAGATCTTCGGCTCGACGGACAAGCTCCGTCCTCAGGTCCCTATTCCTTCAGAGGTAACCAATGGGATTACAGGAGACCTGCAGATCTCCGTTTATCCCTTCGACGCCACTATCACCAAAATCCCCGCCAACGCCTTCTCTGGAACATCATGGAACAGTAAGTTGGATTGGATCTCTTTTCCGGGAGATGTGGCTGAAATCGGAAACGCGGCCTTTAAGGGGAACTCCAATCTCCTGGTATTCCCTCTCAGCTACGCCAATTTCCTGAAAACTATCGGTGACGACGCGTTCTCAGGATGCTCGAGCATGAAGTACGACCATAATCTCGAAGAAAGGGTTTCCCTTCGCACTTCTGTCAAGACGGTCGGAGACCGGGCTTTCAAGGGCTGCTCAGCATTGAAACAATTCACTGCCAACGGATTAACTTCACTTGGCAAATCAGCGTTCAACAATTGCTCCAGCCTCACTAACGCTTTCATCGGTCCTGTCAGCGAAATCAAGGACAGCACATTCTACAATTGTCAAGCTCTCACCGGATTAATTTTGAAAAATTCAGGGAACGTGGAATCAGTCGGGAAATTCGCCTTCTATTATTGCAGAAGACTCTCTAATGCCGGCTCAAACTCCACAGCATCTAATACACTTGACTTACCGAATCTCAAGACTATCGACAGGGATGGTTTTTACTTTTGCTCCGCTCTCAAGTATTTCAACCTGCCCGAACTTGTTAAGATTAGCCCCAGTGGAATCGGTTGGACAGGAGCAAAGCAATTGTCCGCGCCGAAACTAGAGACTATCGAAGCCTACGGCTTATATAACAACAATCTCGACAGCCTCAGCCTCCCGGCGATTAAGACAATTGCCCAGAGTGGATTAGGGTACAGCGTCAATCTTAAAAAGTTGACTATTGGCAACGGCCTGACTAACGTAGGGAATACCGTTATGTTCAACCATAGGGCAGACGGCCCGACGGATCTCGAACTCTACCTGAGCTCGCCGACACCACTTTCAAGCCTCTACGATTCTCTTATTTATGACAATGCGACCAGCACAAGCGCAGGGGCTGGAGTGCGGATTGACATCGCTGCGATATTCGTGCCTGCCTCAAGCGTGAACGCCTACAAGATTGCATGGCCTGACTATGCGAGCGTGATCCGGGCAAAACCATAAGGAAACGTTTGCTCTGTTCTAATGCCACTGACTTCAATCCATGTTCCGGTAGGTTGCAAGGAAGCCTACAAGACAGCGTTGCATAACGCCAACAGCAGGTACGATAACTACTTTAGCATAATTGTGGATGACATCACTGTTCAATAAAAAGTTTCTGCCCTGGCTGGCTCTGGCATGCCTGGTGGTGCCGATGTTCGCGTCGTACTTCTTCGACGACATGTTCAGCACCCTCTCGCACCTGTTCGACAACCCATCGCTGCTGGAACTTGGCTGGAACTCGGCTGATTACGGTCTTTACACAAGCGGTTACTCAGTCCTATGCGTGTTCGGAGGACTGGTGATATGCGGGATGCTCCTGGACAAATGGGGTGTACGGATAACCGGCTCCATCTTCGTCGGAATGATGGCAGGCGGAGCGGCATTGGTCGCCTGGGCTATCACCTCGGGACTCGCCCCCAAAACCTCATTATCAGTGGCTTATGTCGGGTGTATGTTGTTCGGACTAGGCAGCGAGATCGCCGGGGTAGCTGTCACAAGGTCGATAGCCAAATGGTTCAAGGACGGACCGATGGCTTTCGCCATGGGTCTGCAACTCGCTATAGCCCGGCTCGGAACAGCCTTCGCCCTGGTGATTTCACCACGGCTTGTGGCAGCCAAAACTCCAGGGGAGATATATTCATTGGCGGAGACGGCCCGGCCCGCATTCCTAGGGCTGGGCCTGATGGCCGCCGGAATGATCCTGTGGGCATTGTTCGTGGCCATGGACGCGAGGTTCGACCGGATGAAACAGTCCCTTAGCGGAGGGCCAGTCCTTCGACAAGCTCAGGAACCGGAGGAGGAGCAGTTCCGGTTCAAGGATGTCCTGGGGCTGCTTAAGAACAAGCAGTTCATAATGATAGCCCTGCTGTGCGTCTTCTTCTACAGCAGCATCATCTCTTTCAAGAAATTCGCCAGCGCCATCTTGATCCCCCGTTTTGGGGTGCCGGTCGAGGCTGCCAGCTGGATGGTCTCAATGCTTCCGTTCTCAACGGTGGTGTTCGCTCCGTTATTCGGAATCATGGTGGACAAGATCGGGAAGGGAACCCGCTGGATGGTGGTCGGAGCCATACTAGCTTTGGTGGCCCACTTGCTATTGGCATTCGCTCCAGCAGGAGTGCCTTTCTATGGATATCTTTCGATGGTGTTCCTCGGTTTCGGATATTCCCTTGTCCCTGCCGCCATGTGGCCTTCAGTACCTAAGCTCGTTCCCGCTAAAGTGCTCGGAACCGCCTATGCGTTAACCTATTGGGTGCAAAATCTGGGGCTCATGCTTTTCAAAATGTTCGCCGGGAACATCCTCGCCGCCAAGTCCTCAGACGCGGCGACTTACAACGCCGCCGGCGCCGTGGGGGTGGAGATTATGTTCGTCTGCGTCTGTATCCTCGCCCTCCTGCTCGCTATAGGCTTGAGGCGCAGCTCGGCCCTAAAGCCGGAGCTACGCCTCGATGCTCCTTCAAGAAAATAGATGAAATCTTATTCCGTGATATTCGGTTCCTCGAGTCCGAGGTGCTTCTTGCGATCAACGACCTTAAGATAGAGGCCGATCAACATCGCCGCTACTCCAAGGCAAGCCAACATCACAAGTGCCCAGGTATAATTCAGCTGATCTGGAGGGGTACCGGGGGCGTTGGTGCTGGTGAGAACGTTGCCGATCAAGATCGGGAAAAGCCAAAGACCTATATTCTGAATCCAGAATATGAGGGCGTAAGCTGATCCGATGATCTTCTCATCCACGAGCTTGGGGACTGAAGGCCACAAGGCTGCGGGAACCAAAGAGAAGCTGGCTCCAAGAACGAGGATCGTGACGTAAGCGACGATAGTTCCGCCGACGGCGCTGCCCTTGAACATAGGCAGGATGAAAGCGAATGTCAAATGGCAGAATACCAGGAGTATAGAACCGATTAGCAGCATCGAAGCCGCCTTGCCTTTGTGATCCACGTAGTTGCCGAGGATAGGAGTGATAGCCACTGCAAGAAGCGGGAAGACGGCGAATATCGTCTCGGCTGTGCCGCGTTTGAATCCCATCACGCAATAGACCACCAGCGCCACTATGGCGGCAGCCATCAGGCCGTATTTCAATCCCTTGTTATTCTTGATGAAGTTGCTGGAGAAGGCGCAAACCGCGACCATGAGCATGATGAGGTACTGGACTATAGTGACCGCCTCACCCGCCCAGAATGAACCGGCGGCCGGTTCGGTCAAGGTCAGGTTGCACTGGAGCATATTGACAGCATATTTCTGGAACGGGAAAATCGCCGAATAATAAAGGACGCAGAGAAGGGCGACAAGCCAGAAACCAAGGCTGGAGAGGATCTTTCCGATGTCGGAAACCTTGAATGGATCGTCTTTTTCTTCCGCCTCGCCGGTCTGGCTGTCGAGTTTGCGGTCCATGAAGAAATATGTGATGAACATGATCAACGCGATGCAGAGCAGCACCACTCCGAACGCGACGGAACGGCTGACATTGATCTGTCCTCCGAGCTTGGCGAAATAAGGCGAGAAAATCATACATGTGGCCACTCCCAGACGGGCAAGAGCCATCTCTGAACCCATCGCAAGCGCTGTCTCACGGCCTTTGAACCATTTGACAATTCCCCTGCTGACGGTTATTCCAGCCATCTCACAACCGCAACCGAAGATCATGAAACCCAGGGCGGCAAGCTTGGCTGAGGCCGGCATATTCTGGTAGAACGGCAGGATGTCGTCAATGAAACCGATTCCGGTGTGCCAGTTAAGATTGCTCGTGAACCAGCTCTCAAGGCCGGAGCCCATGAACGACTCGCTGATGGCGTAGTACTTGATCGCGCCGCCCAACAGCATAACAGCTCCTGATAGCACCGCTGTGAAGCGGACGCCCATCTTGTCCAGAATGATTCCGGCGAATATCAGGAAGAACACAAACACGTTCAAGAACGTCTCCGCACCCTCCATGGTACCGAATGCCTTGGAATCCCATCCACGTGTGGATTCCATCAGGTCCTTGATCGGGGAAAGGATGTCCATGAAAATGTAGGCGCAGAACATACCGAGGGCAAGCAGCAGCAGGGCTATCCACCTCATTGCCGCCGAATCCCTCAAAGTGGTTTTGACAGAAGTCTCAGACATAAATAATTTTGTTTTAACGGGGACAAAAATAACACAAATCCAGCGAAAACAAGGTTTACCAAGAATAAAATCGTACCTTTGTTTTCCAAGTTTCTGATAATGGAGAAGATTCTCGACAGCATAAACTCCCCGAAGGACCTGAAAAAACTCGGCATCGACGAGTTGCGTACCCTTTGCGGTGAGATCCGTGAATATATAGTCTCTTGTTGCGCCACAAATCCCGGCCATCTGGCCTCAAGCCTAGGTGCGGTTGAACTTATTGTCGGACTCCACTATGTTTATGACACTCCTTCAGACAAGTTGGTCTTTGACGTGGGCCACCAGGCCTATGCCCATAAGATATTGACCGAAAGGAAGGAAGCCTTCAAGAATAATCGTAAGCCAGGCGGGCTCAGCGGCTTTCCCAACCGGGACGAGAGCCCCTACGACGCATTTGGAGCCGGGCACGCCTCCACCTCCATCTCCGCCGCCTTAGGCTTGTCCAGGGCAGCCAGGCTGACCGGCTCGAAAGAGAAGGTTGTCGCTATGATTGGAGATGGCGCGATGACTGGAGGATTGGCTCTCGAAGGTCTCAACAACGCCGGCGAAGCAGACGACGACATCCTGGTCGTCTTGAACGACAATGAGATGGCTATTGACGGCAACCGCGGAGCACTTCACTCCTACTTGTTGAACTTCACAACTGATCCGGCCTACAACAAACTCAAGACAAAAGTCTGGAACAAATTGGGATCCAGCAGGTTCCGCAGCTGGGTACAAAGAACTGTCAGGAAGACCAAAGCTGGTCTGGTCAACAAATCCGGTGGTGATCTTTTCGAAGCGTTCGGTTTCAGATATTTCGGTCCTATTGACGGGAACGACATCGCTGAGGTTGTACGCACCCTCCAGAGGCTCAAAGAGATAAAGGGGCCTAAACTACTTCACACCTGCACTGTTAAGGGTAAGGGCTATGCCCCCGCTGAGACTGATCCCACAACTTGGCACGCACCTGGTAAATTCGATCCGGAGACGGGAAAAAGGTTATCAGGACCTTACAAACAGGACCGTTACCAGGATGTCTTCGGAGAGGTGCTCAGGGAACTGGCCAGGAAAGACCCCAAAGTGGTCGGAATCACACCCGCGATGGCCACAGGAAGCGGCATGACGGCATTCGCCGAAGAGTTTCCTGACAGGTTCTTCGATGTGGGAATCGCGGAGGAGCATGCTGTGACCTTCGCCGCCGGACTGGCCGCCGGAGGCATGAAACCATATTGCTGTATCTATTCGACCTTCGCTCAGAGAGCCTACGATGAGATAATACACGATGTGGCTCTCCAACATCTCCCGGTGGTGCTCTGTTTCGACAGGGCCGGAGTAGTCGGAGAAGATGGCGCCACCCATCAGGGAGTGTTCGATCTTGCCGCTATGAGGAGCGTCCCCAACACCACGATTGCCGCGCCTAAAGACGAGAAGGAGCTGAAAGACATGCTGTTCCATGGATTGGAAATCAGCGGTGGCCCTTTTATAATAAGGTATCCCAGAGGTCTTGGCGAAAACGCTGAATGGAGGAATATTCCTCCGTCCCCGATCGAGGTCGGGAAGAGTGAACGAATCCTGGAAGGCTCCAAAGTTGCCATTCTGGCTATCGGTCCAGCGGTGAACCGCGCGATAGAGGCCGCCGGCAGGTTCAAGGCGAAGACCGGAGAATGTCCGTCCGTCTATAACGTGCGGTTCCTCAAACCCTTTGACCTTGAGATGATGGAGGAAGTATCTCATTTCAAAGCTATTATCACCGTTGAGGACGGCGCGTTGAAAGGCGGGCTCTTCAGTGAGGTCAGCGAATATGTCGCCTCCCGCGGCCTCAATATTATTGTAAAAGGTGCCGGAGCACCGGACAGTTTCATATTCCAAGACAGCCAAGCCTCACAGCGGGCCGCCTGCGGTCTGGATGCGGACAGCCTTCAGGAGTCATTGGAAACACTATTCGCTGAAGTATGATCAATATAACTCCCAAATCCTTGGCCGACTGGACAATCGCCGGAGACGAGAAAGATCTTCGCCAGGATTTCATCAAGGACCGTCGGTCTTTCATGAAGGCATATTGGAACGACCGTTCCCTGTCGCAAGTGATGACCATCTATGTCATGCTCCCCCTAGGGGTGGGATTGTTCGTCGCCAGCCTTGTTTTCGGGTTTTTCCCAAAGGCGCTGGTGCTTCTGCTGACTTTCCTCGTCTACTATTTGAGGAACAGCCGGGCCCTTAAGAAGTACCACGAGACATTCGCCGGCAATGACGCTTTCGCCATGATCGAGTCGACCGGCATCTACTATGTCATGACCACCGGAGCCGGAACCTACAACTTGCCGCTGATCGGCGACTCCTGGAAGGATGTCCGCCGGGTGCACATCTCGGACGATCACGCGATCATCTACCTGAAAAGGAAGGCGAACAGCTCGGTATATTTCATGAGGACAGACAATCCCGAGCTCCTGGAAAGGACAATCCGGTCCTACTGGAAGATGGCTTTATACCCGGATGAGGCCCAAAAGTTCGTCCGCTCATATTCAGAAAAGGACAAGGAGGCGCTGAAGGACTTCATCCAGAAGAACTTCGGGGCCATCTCGTATTGCTGGGAAGAGAACGATCCCGAATATGTCAGGACCGACATCGCGATCATTCCGGCCGACGGGGAAAGGACCTACCACACCTTGACCACGATCGGTTGCGGGACAATGAGGATGGGTGTCCCGCTAAAGCTTCAGCAGGAGCACAGGATCCCTGACCGGGTGGAATTGATGATCCACCTCCCTTCCGGCTGGAAAATGGACGTCGATAGCCTGATAGGCGATGAATACGGCTGGCCAGTCGTGCTGCTCGGAGAGACCGCTTCGATGGTTGAGAATCCGGACGACTGGTATGGCTGGGGTGAGACAGTACGCATTGGCGAAGGGCTGGCTCCCGAGAAGTATTCCGGAATAATGTTCCTATGTCCGCTTCCGGAAGTTGATGGATACACCAGGGTAACCCTTCCCTCCGGTAAATCAGTATCTTTCCTACAAATATTCCCTCTGACAAAAGAAGAGATGGAAGGAGCGGATGAGTTGAAACAGAATGTATCAAATGATCCGAAATTTATTGAAAAAGTTTTGGAGAATCGGATTTAATGCCTATCTTTGCAATCCCTTTTGCAAAGGGGGTCTTTGAAATATCGCCGAAATAGCTCAGTTGGCCAGAGCACGTGATTTGTAATCTCGGGGTCGTGGGTTCGAATCCCTCTTTCGGCTCTAGCCTTCTAAAACTGTTTCGAGAAACTTGGGGGGATCGCATAGCGGCAATTGCGGCGGACTGTAAATCCGCTCCTTCGGGTTCGGTGGTTCGAGTCCACCTCCCCCCACAAAGGTACCATTCTGCGAGGTACCTAAAGCGCAGCCAAAATTAGCGCAAAAATCGCAGTTTTTTGCGGAAGTAGCTCAGTTGGTAGAGCATCAGCCTTCCAAGCTGAGGGTCGCGAGTTCGAACCTCGTCTTCCGCTCCACAAAAAGCCGGTGTAGCTCAGG
>JAEEGH010010014.1_pt1 | contig 21883 bp, 19 predicted proteins | sample 9134181 | NCBI WGS metagenome assembly JAEEGH01 (sample SAMN16246544, study PRJNA631951) | gut metagenome | biome: gut microbiome; feature: rumen; material: DP-attached | host: Bos | place: Iran: Karaj | collected 2018-10
TACAGAACGCTTTTTGTCCAGATCCCAGTCTTCGGTATATCTGCATTCTACTAATACATATTCTCCGTCTATTCTGCGATATACCTTATTTACATCCTGTTTTCTGTTATATAGATCCAATGATCCCAAACAGAAATTTGTTTCTGATAATAATTCAATTCTGATCATATTCTTTCCATCTGTATGACCATGTAATGGCATCTGCTCTGTGTTCTTAGCTGCAATCGCCGGCTTTCTTCCTGTTTCTGCTCTATGGATCACGGAAACGTGCGTGATCCTGTTTGCCTCATCAGGATACTCTTTATCAAAATGCATGCCTATAGCTTCTGCTGTCTTGTATGATGCCTTGTTCGTATATTTGCAGTATGAATACAATGACGGATAATCCGTATTCTCAAAAGCCCAATCTCTGACGGCCTTCGCGGCTTCTTTTGCAAAGCCCCGCCGCCAGTACTTTTTATGAATATGGTATCCAATCTCCGGCAACTTATCTCCGTCTATATTCTGTATGGTAATACCGCAGTCTCCGATGAACTCACCTGTTTCTTTTAACACAAGCGCCCACAACCCAAATCCGTACTGGGCATAGTTCTCAAGATTCCATTCGATCCATCGTCTGGTCCTTGCTTCATCAAACGGTGCCGGGTAATGCTGCATCGTCTCGGCATCCGACATTATTTCATACAGGGCGTCAAAATCATCCATCGTATACTCCCGAAGCAGAAGTCTTTCCGTTTCTATCATCATTTCATTCCTCATCACGCTCGCGATATACAAGCTCGATCAGATCAGGTATTATTCCCTCCGCATAATGCATTGCCGTGCCTACCACCCCGTTAAGCGCTGACCATTCCCCGGGGTAAAGATTTCAGTTCTCTTCAAGTATATTCAACGCTTCCTTATAGTCCTGTCCGAGGATCTCCTGCACTTTCTGAAAATCATATTTCTCATGCAGCCTTGTCTGAGCCTTCAGAAATGCTTTCTTTCCATACTTTCTGATAAACAAAGACTGTGCCCTTGCCGCAGCTGCTCCGTCATTTGAGGACACGAAGAAGCCTTTAGCACATACTTCAAGTTCGCTGCACTCATAACATCCATCCAGATTTTTCTCATTACAGCACTTTACATTCGGACATATCCTGCCCTCGGAACATGTGGCAAAAGAGCAGGCATTGTACTCCGTCCTGCATCCCCCGCACCACTCGCCAAGGAAGCAATGCTCGCAGGACAATCCGCATATAGCGACAGGATCCGCACCTTTTCGGGCGGTCTTGCAGAGCCGGTTCTTTATCCGCTGCATCGCTTCTATATGCATGATCCAGTGGCGGGAAAACGGCATCTGAATGAGGCCCTTAATATCCTTACCGCACCAGTAATCGATCAGCCAGAAAGCATTCTCATCCTCGCTGACGCATTTACTGTCCACCAGTTTCTGTTTCGTTTTTTCCGTAAACTTTCGTTTCAGCTCTTTGTACTGCAGCCTCGAAAGGATCCGTTCGCTTGATCCTTTTACAGCCTTCGCATACAGGTAGAGTCCCTGCACATTCATTTTTTTTGAGAATTCAGCGATTTCTTCACCCTCAAGTTCATTCCCGGTCGTAATGTCCGGAGAAGCGATCTTGCTTAAATGATCATCCCGAAACAGTATCTGCTCATCCCCTGCGATCATCTCATGTGCCACGATATCCTCTATTCGGAAGATATGCCATATGGAATATGCAAGGGTCTTGCTGTGATATCCTTTTGCACCTGCGAACGGCAACTGATAAAAGGCTTTCTCAGGATACCCTTCTACGATCCATGTGATCTGCTGGAACAGTTCATTCCGGAATTCAAGCAGTTTTTCGATGGCTTCCCTGAAGGTGGATTCTTTTGACAGAAGCCTCTGTATTTCCTTATTCTTTTCTGACCAATCATTGTTCATAAGCCCATTGCCTCCGAAAAATTCTTGTTCATCAAAACTACCGTTTCCACATGCCCCGTCTGCGGAAACATATCGACGCACTTTGCCTTCTCCAGCCTGTATCCGCCGGCCTGCAGGGGACCTAAGTCACGGGCAAGGCTCACGGGATTGCAGGAAACGTAGACAATGCGGTCCACTCCGTAAGCAATGATCTTGTCGAGTGCCTTCGGGTGAATGCCCTCGCGCGGAGGATCGAGCACGATCAGGTCGGGCTTGTCTTCTATCGTATCGAGGACCTTTAAGACATCGCCGCAAATGAACTCGCAGTTCGTGATATTGTTGAAATTGGTATTGTCACGGGCAGCCTCGACAGCCTCCTGAACTATCTCCACTCCGATGACCTTCTTCGCGACGGGCGCGAGCACCTGGGCAATGGTTCCGGTGCCGCTGTAAAGGTCGAAAACGATCTTGTCTCCGGTATCGCCGATGAAATCGCGCGCTGTGTTGTAAAGCACCTCTGCGCCGCGGGAATTCGTCTGGAAGAAAGAGAAGGTCGATATCCTGAAGAACAGTCCGAGCAGCTCCTCAATAAGGAAATCCTTGCCGAACAGGATCTCGGTACGCTCTGCTTTTACGGCGTCGGCGTTGTCATCGTTGACCGAATGAAGTATTCCGACGATGCTTCCGTTGAGATTCAGCGCGAGCAGCCTGTCGCGGAACTTGCCCATGAATTCCGTCTCTGTAATGATGCCGTCGGTCCACTGCGAGGTGGTGATCAGATTGACCAGTATCTCGCCCGTCATCGTGGCGCGGCGAATCAGAAGATGCCTTAAGAATCCCCTGTGGGTCAGCTTATGCATATAAGTTAAGCCGTACTCGCGCGCAAGTCCGATCACGCATTTAATGATCTCGTTGTAATCGCTGTCAACGATAGCGCAGTCGGTGATCTGAAGGATATCGTAAAAACTGCCCTTCTTGTGCAGGCCCAGCGTCAGCTCGCCGTATTTGCAGGAATCGCCGAAGCTGAACTCCATCTTGTTGCGGTAAGCGCGATCCGAAGGGCTGGGTGCGATACCGAGGAATTCATATTCTCCTTCAACCGCATTGTCCAGCAAACGCTTTACCTGAGCCGATTTGAGTTCTAACTGGTCACGGTAGGAAATGCCCTGATACGAGCAGCCTCCGCACTGTCCGAAATGAGGACAGAGATACTCCTCCGTCTCGATCGGTGAGCGCTCAAGGACTTCTTTGAGATTGCCTTCCGCTCTTCCGTTGCGTACTTTTCCGATCGTAAATCTGATCTTCTGTCCGGGAAGCGCGTTCTTCACTGTGACTTTCTCGTCTTCAACAAACACTACTCCCTTGTTCGGAAAATCGGTGCGCTCCACCGTTCCTGTATATTCCATTCCCTTTTTTACTGCCATTTTCTCTCCTCTTTGGGTGCGTTTTATTCCATATTTGACTTATTTTACCACAACATTGCATATATTGCACGTCGGCTTACGATTTCTCTTTACTTTAGTTCTTCGAAGTGTTAAAATTGTATTGTATTAAACAAACAAAGGAGTAAGTCATGAATCAGAAAATACATACCGAAGCGGTCAGCTATCTTTTCGAAGCAGTCCTAAGCCTTAAGGATGAGAACGAATGCTATACCTTTTTCGAAGATATCTGCACTATCAACGAGCTCTTATCGCTTGCGCAGCGTTTTGAGGTTGCTTCGATGCTCCGTTCCGGAAAAACATATCTCGACATTGCTGAGAAGACCGGTGCTTCAACCGCTACCATCAGCCGTGTAAACCGTTCCTTAAACTATGGCAACGACGGCTATGACATGGTATTTAAGCGTATTTCTCCCGCACCCGATGTAAAGCATGAGAAAAAGGATTAAGCCCATGCTCCTGCGTACGATCATTGCCGTACTGCTTTTTCTCGCCGCTCTTGCCTGCATTAAATACAGCTTCACGATCATGGCTGTGGGTTCTGGCTCGAAGTTCTTCATCTTCTGGGACGTATGCGGCGTAATCTTTATTTTGCTCGGAATCTCCGTATTCTCGGGCTTTTTTTCGCATATCCCGACGGCTCTAAAAGCTGTCTTTTTCTCTCTTGCCGGCGTTCTGGCGGTACTCTTCGCCGTTATAGTCTCCCTGATCTATTCCTCCTATAAGAAAGAAGCGCCGAAAGATCTCGATTATGTGATCGTTCTGGGAGCTCAGGTAAAGCCCGACGGCCCGAGCGTCGTGCTCTCATACCGTCTGCAGGCAGCTCTCGACTATCTGCAGTCCAATCCCGATACCAAATGCATAGTTTCGGGCGCACAGGGTTCAAACGAGCCCTGCACGGAAGCATCCGCGATGTGCGACTGGCTCACCTCTCACGGCATAGAAAGAGACCGCATCATCCTTGAGGAAAAAGCGGTCAACACACGTCAAAATATATCATACAGCAAGGAATTCATCCCCGAAGGCTCCTCGATCGGCATTGTGACCAACCGGTTCCACATGTACAGAGCGCTCTTCCTCTGCCGTAAGTTCGGGATCGCGGATCCGCAGCCGGTCAACGCAGATTCACTGCGAAAATATGAGCCGAATAATGTCGTAAGGGAATTCTTCGGCGTACTGAAAGACTGGATATTCTGATCCGCAAGCAAATTTAACGTAACAGACAAAGCAGCCTGCCGCACGCTTTCGTGTACGGCAGGCCTGTTTTTTATACGTTCATTGAAAAGATATCTTCGAGCTCTTCCCTTGTAAGAAGGTTGATGAATACCTCCTTGGACTGGATAACGGAATCCGAGAGCTCCTTCTTTTTCTGCTGCAGTTTGTAAATATTCTCCTCGACCGAATTTCTGGTCAGCAGTTTAAGCACATATACATTGCTCGTCTGTCCGATACGGTAAGCACGGTCGGTCGCCTGGTCCTCCACAGCGGGATTCCACCAGGGATCGTAGTGGATAACGGTATCCGCTCCGATCAGGTTCAGTCCGGTGCCGCCTGCCTTCAGCGAGATCAGGAACACATCGCATTCGCCCGCATTGAAGCGTTTCGCCATATCCAGACGGTCCTCGGGATCGGTCTGGCCGTCGAGGTAGAAGTACTTTATCTCCCTCGTATCGAGCTCCTTGCGGATGATCTCGAGCATGCTCGTAAACTGTGAGAATACGAGCGTACGGTGGCCGTTCGCGATGGCGTTGTCCAGCTGCGTCATAAGGAGTTCGAGCTTTCCGCTGCCGCCGTTGTAATTCTCTATGAATGTGCCGGGATGGCAGCATATCTGGCGCAGTCTCGTAAGAGCCGCCAGTATCTTTATCTGGCTCTTCTCTATGCCGTTCTGGTTTATCTCGCCGAACAGATCGGTCCTTATCTGGCTCAGATACGACAGATATACCTTCTTCTGCTCCTCGGTCATCGTAGCGATCATCTTCTCTTCGAGCTTGCCCGGGAGTTCCTTAAGTACGTCTTTCTTCATACGGCGCATGATGAACGGACGTATCCTGGTGTTCAGGCTCTCGAGAACCTCAGTGTCGCCCGCTATTATGGGCTTCTCATATCTCGCAGCGAATCTCGAATGCGCCATCAGGAAGTTCGGCATGATAAAGTCAAATATCGACCAGAGCTCCGAAAGCGAATTCTCGATGGGCGTACCCGTAAGGGCGAACCTGTGCTCGGCTCTCAGCAGCTTTACCGACTGAGCGTTCAGTGACGCCGCATTCTTTATGAACTGAGCCTCGTCCAGGAATATAGTCTCGAACAGTATCTTGCGATAGAGCGCCACATCCCTTCTCATCAGCGGGTAGGACGTGATCACTACGTCGTAATCCGCATAACTCTCTATCATGGCCTTTCTGTCGGGCGGTGCGCCGGTAACGACGATGGCCTTCATGTCGGGACAGAAATTCGATATCTCGTCCATCCAGTTATATACGATTGAGGAAGGACAAACGATCAGGAAATGCGCGGGCGTACCTTTCTCTTCCGCTCGCTGCTTCACGGCCTTCATGTAAACGATGGTCTGGAGCGTCTTTCCGAGACCCATATCGTCGGCAAGTATTCCGCCGAGGCAATTCTTCGCGAGCGTCATGAGCCAGCGATAGCCGACCTCCTGATAACCGCGGAGCGTCGCATTAATGCCCTCGGGCAGTTCAAATACCTCATTCTCAGCGTTGCGGATATTGTCAATGAGCTTAACAAAGTCGGAATTGCGTTCAACGTTGAAGCCGCATTTGTCGAGAGCGTCGTTCAGATAGAATGCGTTGCTCTTGCTGAGACGGATGCCGTTCCGGCCGATGTTCTTCGACGAAACTCCCAGATTGTCCAGGATATCCATCAGATGCTCGAAGCCGTCGTCCTGCAGGTTTATGAAGCTTCCGTCCTGCATGCGGTAGTACTTCTTGCGTACGCGCAGAGAGCGGAACAGGCTCTGCAGCTCATCCGCGTCCATATCCGCGTAATTGAAGTCCATCTCGAGAAGGTCCATGTCGGAGCTGACTCTCAGTCCGATATTGAAGCCGCTTCCCGAAACAACCCTCAGCTTCCTGAATTCGTCTGAATAATAGAGCTCCGCCTCCGCTGAAAGATCCGAGATATCCCCGGTCAGGAAATCGTAGATGCCGGACTCGCTCTTTAACAGATAGAAGCCGGATCTCGCCTCAAATCCGCGGCTTTCAAGGAGGTCCGTAAGCTCGCCCTCCTTATTCTTGTCGCGCGTGATGATATAGTAATCGCTCTTGGGGTTCTCGAACGAATTGAACTCGAAATCACCGTAGATAAAGTGCACCTCGGCCTTGATCGAATTCACGTAACGGTCGAAGTAAATGCTGCACTTGAGCTCGGGCGAGATATAACGGTCCTGCAGCTCCTCGGGGATCTCGATGTCCATGCTGTCGCCGATCTTCGGCAGGACTTCCTCGAGGAAACGCTGCTTATTCTCTCCGCGGAATATAAGCGCGGGCTTATCCGGTCCGAGATTGTTGAAAAAAGGCGCGTAATTGCGCTTAAAACGCGCGTCGGGCATGAATACCGCACCGTTGTAGTAGATCAGGTCTCCGGTCTTCGCAAGCGGTATTACGGCCTCTTTATCGCGGTAATCGAGTACGATCGCGTCATCTACGATATCGAGATCGTATTTGATGTTGGGGTTCTGATTGAATACGCGCACGTTCTCGTAGGTATTGTCATAGAGTTTGAGCGTGAACGAATACTTTCCGACAATCTTAAGCAGCTTCAGCAGAAGCGTCTGCGTCAGCATCATCCTCGAACGCTCGAAGACCTTCATCGTCGAGCTGTCCTCGTCCATTCCGAGTATCTCGAGCACCTCGATAATAAAGTCGAGGATCTCCTGTGATGATTTGTCGAATTCGCTCTCGTAATAGATAAACTTGAATTCTTTGCCGAGGATTATATCCTGTTTGCCGATATAATCGAGGACAAAGCGCTTGATATTCTGAATCTTGTAGAGACGGTCGTGGCCGCATTTGAGTGAAAGGAACGCGTTGCCTTCGGCGCTGCCGAGGATCTGGGGAACGGTGATCTCGGGCTCGATGTGATAGATCTCCATCGGGCATACCATGTCCTCCTGACCCCTGAAGAAATCAAGGCATGCGCAGGCGCGCCTGTCCTCGGGATTCGCGAGCTTCCCCATCTTTTCCTTTTCCTGATGCTTGAGGATGCTCAAGAAACCGGCGATCGCATGGCGGCAGGCTCCCTTTTCCTTCGCGGCGTCGGCGCAGTTGCAGGTATAGGTAAGTCCCTTTTCCTCGTCTTCGCCCAAAGTCACCGTATATTCAAAATTGTCCAGAACACTGCATCGGATCAGTCCGGTCGACCTCTGTATCTGAACGTTTCTGACCGCACCGCTCCTGTACAGCTGGGTGCCCCTCAGATATACCTGACTTCCCGAGGCTATGCCTCTTAGCATGGTCCTGTTTAATTCCTGCATTATCAGACTGCCTTTCCTCTGAAAAGATCGCCTTCGCGTATCCTTCGGTCAACGGTTACATGTATGATCTGCGAAGCATGCGGGCAGCTCTCCATCTGCTCGCCCTGCTCGTTGGTTATCGAAATGACTTTTGTCTGCTCGCACAGTATCTTTCCGGGCGCGAGTATCTCGAGGCTGTCCCCGACGCAGAACTTGTTCTTCTGCTCGAGCACTCCGGTAAAGGTTCCGTCGGCGTTCTCCGTCACGGTCCTTACCGTTCCGTAGTAGACATATTCCTTTACGTATGTGCTGTTCTCGTAGACCATCGAGTCGGTCCCGGGCTTCCCGAAATAGAAGCCTGTGGTAAATCTGCGATTCGTGCACTTGCTTATTTCCCCGAAGTACACCGGGATATTCTTTTTATACTCTTCGGGATCTTCAAAAAAAGTATCGATCGCGTTCCTGTATGCCCTCGCCACCGTAGCCACGTACAGCGCGGTCTTCATCCTTCCCTCGACCTTCAGTGAGTCGATGCCGGCGTCCACTATCTCGGGGATGTGATCGACCATGCAGAGGTCCTTTGAGTTAAAGATAAATGTGCCTCTCTCGTTCTCCTCAACGGGCATGTACTCGCCCGGACGCGTCTCCTCCGTCAGATAATATCTCCATCTGCAGGGATGCGTGCATTCACCGAGATTCGCGTCACGGCCCGTCATATAATTGCTGAGCAGGCATCTTCCCGAATAGGAAATGCACATCGCTCCGTGTATGAAGCTCTCTATCTCCATCCCGTCGCCGATATGCCCGCGGATCTGTTTTATCTCGGCCAGGCTCAGTTCACGCGCGGAAACAACTCTTGTCGCGCCCTGTTCTTTCCAGAAATCGTAGTCCATGTAATTCACATTATTGGCCTGGGTGCTTATATGTCTCTCGATCGAAGGAGCATATTTTTTCGCGAGCATGAAAACGCCGGGATCCGATATGATCAGACCGTCGGGAGCCATCTCCTCCAGCTCCTTCATATACTCCGCGATCCCGTCAAGATCGCCGTTATGAGCCGTTATGTTGACCGTAACATAGACCTGCTTTCCGCGCTCGTGGGCATAAGAAATACCCGCGATCATGTCTTCTTTCGGAAAGTTCTTCGCCTTCGCGCGGAGTCCGTACATATCGCCTCCGATATATACGGCGTCTGCGCCGAAATCGATCGCCGTCTTCAATACATCAAGACTGCCCGCAGGCATCAAAAGTTCGGGTTTCTTCATAATGTCCTTTCGCTTCACGAAAACTAAATCACATAAGAAACCGCAAGTCCGTCCCCAATCGGGAGGATCACGGTCATGAGCCGCTCATCGTGGGTAATATCGTACAGATAATCCCTCATCCTCATGTGGATCGTACGGTCTCTGCGTTCTATCGAGAATTTTGACTCGGCAATGCTGCCCTCGAGCAGTACATTGTCGGTGAGAAGCATCCCGCCCGAAGGCAGGAGCTTTAGGATATCGGGCAGCCACGCGGGATACTGTCCCTTCGCGGCGTCAAGGAAGATCATGTCGAAGGTCCTGCCCTCGGAAACGAGCTTTTTAAGGGTCTCCCCCGCATCGCCTTCGATCAGCTTTATGCGCTCATGTCCTTCCAGATTTTTCCTGGCATGAACGAGCCTCATCTCAACCTTCTCGAGTGTCGTGATCGTACAGTCGGCGGGCGCGTACTCATGCATATATAATGTCGAGAAGCCGACCGCAGTTCCGATCTCCAGAACTGCTTTCGGCTTTTGACTGGTCAGCATAAACCGCAGATATCTCTGCGTATCGCGTCTGATGATGGGAACGCCTTCGCCCAGTGCCCACCCTTCGAGCTGCCTGAGGTACGCGGGTTCGTCACCGTCGAGCGATTCCAAATACTTTGTTATATGTTCGTTTACGATCATGGCGTAGATTCCACATCCTCCACCGTCGTCTCGGCGTCAATGGACTGTCCGTAATCCGTGATGACCTTCAGGATATCGTCATAGGTCATCGAGGTGTTCAGCACAAAGGTTCCGGGCATGATCTCGTAGTCCTTTAACTTGAGCTTCAGGTAGAAGGAATACTTGCTCGTTACAAGCTTCGCATCTTCGAGCTTGCTCGCGATGTTCATCGAGCTCTCGCCTTTTAGTATCGTGACCTTTACGTCTCTTCCGGGCGCCGCTTCAACGGTCGTATTTCCGAAAAGCTGGTATGCGAAATCATAGCTGTAATTAGCAGCCTTTTTGATGCCGTATACCACCACCGCGTAGAAAATAACCGCGATGCCTATCGTCAATATTCCGAGCGCGAAGTTCAGCAGTATGCGTACCGCTTTGTTCGACCCTGACGAAGACTTTGATTTTGCCATATTTTTCCCAGCTTTCTGTATCTAACGTTTATACTTCCATGATCACGGGAAGGATCACGGGGCTTCTGCGCATCCTCTTCCAGAGGTAATCGCTCAGCTCATCCTTAACCCTGTTCTTTATCCTGCTGTAATCCGTGATATTCCTGCAGTAGCAGTCGTCGAGCGTGCTGTTCACGACATCGGTGAGCTCCTCGATGAGTTCCTCCGACTCTCTCATGTAAACGAAGCCTCTCGAAATGATATCGGGACCCGATACAACCTCGTGCGTCTCCTGCTCGATCGCCATGACTACCATGATCAGGCCCGCCTCGGAAAGCATCTGTCTGTCACGCAGAACGACATTGCCTACGTCGCCGACACCCAGACCGTCAACCATGAGTCCGCCCACCTGAACATGTCCGGTGATCGCAGCGCGCTCCTCGTTGAGTGTGAGCACATCGCCCGAATTCAGGATAAATGCGTTCTCCTTCGGAATACCCATCGCCATCGCGATCTCACGCTGCATCGAAAGATGTCTGTACTCGCCGTGTACGGGAATGGCGTATTTGGGCTTTGTGAGCGCATAGATCAGCTTGATCTCTTCCTGGCTCGCGTGGCCCGAAACATGTGCGTCCGAATAAATGACCTTCGCTCCCTTCTGCGAGAGCTCGTTTATCACCTTCGTGATATTCTTTTCGTTGCCCGGGATGGCCGAAGAACTGAATATTACAACGTCTCCGGGTTTAAGCGTAACCTTCTTGTGAATGTTCGAGGCGATCCTCGAAAGCGCCGCCATGGCCTCTCCCTGGCTGCCCGTGGTTATGAGCACGAGCTTGTCGTCCGGGTAGTCCTTCATGGTCTCGATCGGAATGATCGTGGTGTCCTTTGCCTTTACATAGCCGAACTCAACCGCCGTCGATACGACATTGACCATGCTTCGGCCTTCGATAACGACCTTCCTTCCGAATTTCTCGGCGGAATTGATGATCTGCTGTACGCGGTCGACATTCGACGAGAAGGTCGCCACGATGATCCTGTTCTGGGCGTTGTCCGCGAAGATCGTGTCAAAGGTCTTTCCAACCGTCTTCTCCGACATCGTAAATCCGGGTCTCATCGCGTTCGTCGAATCGCACATGAGCGCGAGCACGCCCTTCTTGCCGAACTCGGCAAATCTCGCAAGATCGATCGTCTCGCCGTATACCGGAGTGAAATCGACCTTAAAGTCGCCTGTGTGGATAACGGTTCCCGCGGGTGAATGGATGGCTAGCGCGCATGCGTCCGCGATGCTGTGGTTCGTCCTGATGAATTCCACCCTGAAGTCGCCGAGGTTGATGTTCTGGCCGTAAACAACGGTCTTCAGCTTCGCCTTCTTCGGAACCGGATGCTCTTTTAATTTGTTCTCGATAAGGGCAACGGTAAGCCTGGTCGCGTAAACGTTGACCGGGATCTCGATCAGCACGTAAGGCAGGGCACCGATATGGTCCTCATGTCCGTGCGTGATTACAAAGCCCTTGACTTTATCAATATTCTCCTTAAGGTACGATACATCCGGAACCACCAGATCGATGCCCAGCATCTCGTCCTCGGGAAATGCGATACCGCAGTCCACGACTATGATCGAGTCTTCATACTCGAACGCCGTGATGTTCATACCTATCTGTTCAAGTCCCCCAAGAGGTATGATCTTAAGGGATGACAAATTCTTTTCTGTTTCTTTTTTCTTACTCATATTCTCCTAAATAATAATTCGCCGGATGCGGCTTACTTCCTTTATTCGTCCTCTTCGGGGACCAGATCCACTTCCCCGTCCAGAAGTTCTTCAAGAAGCCCCGCTACGGCTTCGATCTCTTTTTCATCTTCTACAAATTCGTATGTAAGGTCTTTGTCGGAATTCTTTGCAACCTGCTTCATGATGTAGGCCATGGCCTCATCGTCATCCTCGCTCTCGGTCACCAGCAGGTAATTGGTGCCGTTCAGCTTTGCTTCTTCAATAACGAAGAACTCGACCTTCTCTCCGTTCTCTCCGGTAAAAAGTATCTTCTCCATCTGTGTCAGTGCTCCTTCCAATGTGCAGGTCACGCCTGTTCACGCAGTCCGGGGTTTGCGTCAAGGTAATTCTGAAGTATCAGGGACGCCGCGAGCTTATCGACCACCTGTGCCTTCTCGGTGTAGTCAAGACCTGCCTCGTCAAGTACTCTGTGCGCCTCCACCGTGGTCAGGCGCTCGTCCCACATGAGAGTCTCGAGTCCGGTACGTCTCTTTACGTCCTCGGCAAAGGCTCTGCAGGCAGCCGCACGCTCACCCTCGCTGCCGTCGAGACGCTTCGGAAGCCCGACGACTATCCTCTGTGCGCCGTACTCCTGGCATATCTCCTCTATGCGCGCAAAAGTCTGGCGAAGCTTATTCTCATGCTTTCGCCGTATGGTCTCCAAAGGCTGCGCGGTAATGAGCAGCTCGTCGCTTACGGCCACGCCGCACGTCATGGCTCCGAAATCAAGTCCGATAATACGCATGCAATTTCCTCTGATCAGTTATTCTGTACGTCGAAATGTGTACGAATGTACTCACGGAGCAGCTCTTCGATGATCTCATCGCGCTCAACGCGCATGATCTGGCTGCGGGCTCCGTTATGATTCGTGATATAGGTGGGATCTCCCGACATGATGTATCCCACGATCTGGCTTACGGGATTATATCCCTTCTCGGTCAATGCGACATAGACGCTGTCGATCGTGTCCTTAACGATCAGGTTCGCGTCGTTCTGGATCTTAAAATATTGTGTGTTTGAATTTCCCTGCATTATATATACCTTCCTTCCGGCCTTTCCGGCCAAAAACCTTATCAATTCATTATATCTCACAAAATGGCTTTTTTCAATCCCAAAAGATATTCTCCGTTAAGGAACCCGCGTGTGCGTACCGTTACAAAACGGTTGACCGGATCTTCGTCAAACTCATCGCACGGAACCGCAACGCTCACATATCTCGCGGTAAGACCGGTATAATAGTCCTTTCCTTCGATACTCTGAACACTCTCGACCAAGATCGTCTCGTCACGGTCGGCAAAGATCTCCATGAAATCATGATGGTTCTTCCTGTCGATAACGGCAAGCGTCTCGCTTCTTTCGTGCTTTTCCGCCTCGGTCAGCTGGCCTTCCATGCGGTCCGCAACAGTGCCGCGGCGGCGTGAATACTTGAAAATATGCATCTTTGCGAAGTTTACCTTCTCCAGAAAAGCCTTTGAAGTCTCAAACTCTTCCGCAGTCTCGCCGGGGAAGCCTACGATGACGTCCGTATTGATCGACGGATCGTCAAATACTTCTCGCAGCAGCTCAACCTTCTCATAAAACTCTGCCGTGTCGTAATGCCTGTTCATTCGCTTTAAAACGCTGTCGCACCCGCTCTGAAGGGACAGATGGAAATACGGACAGAATTTCGGCTCGGCCGCAAGCGCTTCGGCAAACTCCCTGCAGACAATGCGAGGCTCGAGAGATCCGAGCCGGATGCGCTCGATACCGTCGATCTTCGCTATCTGCCTGATCAGCTCGAGAAGCGGTGTGAAGTTAAACATAACATTGTCGTCATCCGCTGCTTTTGTCCCGTTCTGCGCCGTGGCCTTCTCATAATTCTCAAAACCGTAAGAAGATACGTGGATACCGGTGACCACTACTTCCTTAAAACCTTTTTCGGCGAGGCCTCTTACCTCTTCGAGCACGCTCTCTGGCGTACGCGATCTCACGCGTCCCCTCGCGTACGGGATGATGCAGTATGTACAGAACTGGTTGCAGCCGTCCTCGATCTTCACAAAGGCTCTCACGCGCTCATCGCACGAATCGATCTTCATGTCCTCGTAGCAGTGCTCGTCCTTCATGGAGGTCACATACAGATTCGAGGGACTCCCGGGTTCCGCATCGGTGCTCATCTCCTGATGCGCCGGTTCCTCCGTCCGGTCTTTTTCCAAATACTCAGCTATCATCGCGATCAGTTCGCTCTTATGTGAATTGCCCGCGACTATGTCCGCCACGCCGCTGTCGATCAGCTCCTGCGCTCCGATCTGCGCATAGCAGCCCGTAGCCGCAACGATCGCGCCCGGATTGTTCTGGCGCGCCCTGCGCAGCATCTGTCTCGACTTGCGGTCGGCAATGTTCGTGACTGAGCATGTATTGATCACGAAAATATCCGCTCCGCCGTCAATCCCCTTGCAGGCACCGTCAAAATCAACAATCTCGGCGCCGGCTTCTTCGAACTGTCTGCGGATCGAATCCGTTTCGTATGAATTGACCTTGCATCCCAAAGACAGCAAAGCTACTTTTTTACCGCGAAATACGGGCTTGTCAGAATATTCCACAAATTATCCTTTCTGTTATTGTGCATGTTGCACAATTCACATTCTCTAAAACTCTGTTTTGCATCCAAAATTCTTTTTAGCGGAAATATTGAACTCTTTAAAGTTTATGAACTCTGCATATTGACTATTTCTTCACTAAATGTATAATATTATCGTAATCAGTAAAACACAGATAGAAAAGGAGAAGGCAAATGAAGACAGTTAAAGTTAGCTTAAATTCAATTGATGCAGTTAAGTCATTCGTTAATGTTGTTACAAAGTATGACTCGGATTTCGATCTTGTTTCCGGAAGATATGTTATAGACGCTAAGTCGATCATGGGTATCTTCTCACTGGATCTGTCCAAGCCCATCGACCTCAACATTCATGCTGAGAACAATGCCGACGGCATTCTCGAAGAGCTTAAGCCTTACATCATCGGCTGATAAGCACAGCCACACAAGCGAAGCCTGCGGGCTTCATTCACTTAAAGATTTCAGCGGGTCGCTTACATGCGGCCCGCTTTAATTCTCTTATCCTATATTGATCACTTCTACGGTTCTGATCGCTTCTTCGACCAGAGCTTCGATCGTACCCTCAAGCTTCTTTTCCGAGCGCTCTATCACGCCGATGATAGGCTTTGTCACGGGATGCTTCGCCACAAATATCGTGCAGCAGTCCTCGTAAGGCTCGATCGAGGTCTCATAAGTATTTATCCTGAGCGCGATATCCACGATGTCCTGCTTGTCAAACGCGATGAGCGGTCTGTAAACGGGAAGGCTGCAGACGGCGTTCGTAGCCGCAAGGCTCTGCATGGTCTGGCTCGCAACCTGTCCGATGCTTTCGCCGGTAACCAGTCCGAGCGACTTGCATTCCTTTGCGAAATGCTCCGCGATCCTCATCATATAACGTCTCATGATGATCGTAAGCTCATCTCTCGGGCACTTGTCGATGATCGCCAGCTGGACGTCGGTGAAATTAACAACATGAAGTCTGATGGGACCCGTGTATACACTGATCAGCTTCGCAAGATCGACGACCTTCTGCTTTGCCTGCTCGCTCGTATAAGGCGGAGCGTGGAAATAAGTCGCGTCTATCGCAACTCCGCGCTTTGCGATCATGTATCCCGCAACGGGGCTGTCGATACCGCCCGAAAGAAGCAGCATCGCGCGTCCGTTCGCGCCTACGGGCATTCCGCCGGGTCCGGGGATGGTCTGTGTAAATACATAGGCGTTGGTACGGATCTCAACCTGAACCTTCACATCGGGTTCGTGAACGTCAACCGTAAGCTCAGGGAAACGCTCGAGCAGGTATCCGCCCATGTTCGAGCAGATCTCGGGAGACTGGATCGGATATTTCTTGTCAGCGCGGCGCGCCTCAACCTTGAACGAGAATTTCCTCTCGGGATATACAGCCTCGATAAAGTCGCCGACCTTCTGAGTAAGATTATCCCATGATGCGTCCTCGATGACTGCCGCGGGGCAGATCGCCCATACTCCGAAGATCGTCTTGATCGCGGCGATCGCCTCGTCGAAATCGTACTCTTCGGGGCAGGAAACGAATATCCTTCCCTGCTCTCTCACACAGGTAAAGCCGTCCGCTACGGCCTTAAGACGCTCTCTTACCTTATCGCAGAGCGCGTCCTCGAACACATATCTGTTCTGTCCTTTAATGCCTATCTCGGCGTATTTGATGAGCAAAGCTCTGTAGATCATTTAAAACCTCCGTATTATCTGAATAGCAATAATATTCTCTTTTATCTTCGCTGGAAGCGGTTGTACTTCGGAACCAGCTCTTTAAGCCGTTCTATCGCATAATCGATCTCTCCGGCAGTCGTATTTACCGAAAAACTGAAACGCAGCGTCGAGTCGAGCAGATTTTTGTCGACGCCGATCGCCTTAAGAGTGCCGCTGATGCCGGGATGGTTCGATGAGCAGGCCGAACCCGAACTCACATACACATGCTTCTCCTCGAGCGCATGCAGCAGTACCTCAGCCTTGATCCCGTCGAAGCTCACGCTCACGATATGCGGCGCCGTATTCACGATGTCTTCCGGAGAGAAGCTGCCCACAGCGTTCACATGGGCTCCCGGTACCTCACCTATCCTTGAGATAAAATGCTCTTTGAGCTCATAGAGATGCGCGACCTTGGTCTGATGGTCGTCGTATATCTCCTTAACCGCCTCGCCGAGTCCCACGATCGCCGGTACGTTCTCTGTGCCCGAGCGTCTGTCCTTCTGCTGTCCGCCGCCAAAGATCAGAGGTCTCACCCTCACTCCGTCGGCAATATAGAGAAATCCGCTGCCCTTCGGTCCATGGATCTTATGTCCGCTGACACTGAGCATATCGATTCCCTCTTTTTTCGGATTGATCCTGTATTTGCCGTACGCCTGGATCGCATCGACATGGAAAATGATATCCTTTTTCTTCGCCTTTATCCTGCGCGAGATCTCCGCGATATCCTGCACGGCTCCGACCTCGTTGTTCACGTACATCACCGAGACCAGAACGGTTTTGTCCGTGATCATATTCTCGAGTTCGTCGAGCTTAATATGCCCGAGCGCGTCTACCGGCGCGAAATCCGCCTTAAAGCCGAAATCCTCGAGACTTAAGAGCGGGTTGTATACCGAAGGATGCTCGAAGCCCGATGCTATCACATGGTCTCCTGTCCTTCTGTGCGCGAGTGCGGCGCCTATCAGCGCCATATTGTTCGATTCGGTGCCGCCAGAGGTAAATACGATCTCCTTCGGCTGTACCTTAAGAGAAGCGGCTATAATCTCAGTCGCTTCTTTGATCTTCTGCTGTGCCTCAAAGCCCTTATAATGTTTCGAGGACGGATTCCCGTAATCCTCGAGCATCATCTCTTCCACGGCCTTTGCGACCGCGTCTGAGGTCCTGGTCGTAGCGGCGTTGTCGAGGTACGCCTCTGTTATGGCATTTATTATTTCTTCACTCATCAATATCAGATCTTTCTAAAACAATTATCTCAGTCGAGTTCAAACATGATCACCGAAAGGATCGCAAGACCTGCGGTCTCGGTGCGGAGTATCCTTCTTCCGAGGCTAATGCATTTAAAGCCGGCTTCTATTGCCTGTTCGATCTCGCTTTCTTCAAAGCCGCCCTCGGGTCCGATAAAGATACCGACCGAACGCTTTCCGTGCAGGTCTCTTATAACCGACCTGGAATTCTCCATTCCGCACTCGGAACTGTCGGCGTTTTCATACGGGATCAGGTTCACATCGAGCGTCTTCGCGTATTCCAGCGCCTGCCTGAAATTCATTACCTCGACAATCTCCGGTATAATGCCTCTCCCGGACTGCTTCGCAGCGCTTTCCGCAATGCTCTGCCAGCGCTCAAGCTTTCGCGCTCCCTTCTTCGCATCGTCAAGTTTTACGATCACGCGCTTTGTCATCACAGGGATTATCTCGTATACGCCGAGCTCTACGGCCTTCTGGATGATCAGCTCCATCTTGTCCTTTTTCGGCATTCCCTGGAAAAGGTAGATCTTCGTATCAAGCTCAGCCTTCGAGCCGAAGCTCTCAAGGATATCCGCGATCACGGTATCACGTTCAAACGACGCGATCCTGCAGTAATGGTCCGTTCCTTCGCCGTCACAGACGATCAGTTCTTCGCCCGGCTTCATGCGGAGCACATTCTTAATGTGATTCACATCTTCGCCGGTCAATGTGATCTGCGTCTCTGAAATATTCGATCTTTCGGTGTAAAAATGATACATTATTTCTTCCTCGCGGTAAAGCTGACCCAATCCTTCATCCTGTTCACTTCGACGATCTCAAAGTCATTCTTAAGGAGAGCTGCGCGTACGTCTTCCTCTGCAGTATTGATGATACCGGAGCTGATGAAGTAAGCTCCGGGCTTCATAAACCTGCCGGCGATATCGCTCAAAGGAATGATAACTGGCGCAAGGATGTTCGCAACAACGACATCATAATCCCCGCCTATCTCTTCGCAGAGCGCCTCATCCTCGAGCACATTGCCGGTCGCGAAGCATATCTGGTCGTCGAGCAGTTCGATATCGGCGGGAGACGCATAAAATGCGGTCAGATCGTTCGTGTCCGCGTTCTCCACGCTGGTCCTTACGGCGTTGTCATCGACGTCAATACCGATCGCGCCCCAAGCTCCGAGCTTCATGCCTACGATTGACAGAATACCGCTTCCGCAGCCTATGTCGAGCAGCCTGTCGCCCTTTTTGAGATACTTCTTAAGTCCCAGGATGCAGAGCTTCGTGGTCTCATGCGCGCCCGTACCGAACGCGGTGCCCGGGTCGATCTCTATCACGAGATCGTCTTCCTTCGCATCCGTCAGTTCTTCCCATGTGGGCTTGATAACTATCGAATCATCCACCCTGAAAGGCTTGAAAAACTGCTTCCAGTTATTGATCCAGTCCTTGTCCTCGGTCTCCGAAAGGATCACCTTCATCGAGCCGAAATCGCAGAACTCCGCGTACTGGGCTGCCGTCTGCTTTATCGCCTCTCCGATCGCCGCGGCGTCGGCGTCCTCATCGATATAGAAATGCACCTTTGCGCTGCCGTCATCGGGCGGAAGCTCGGGCAGGATATCGATGAACATGCTCTTTTTTTCCTCTTCGGTCAGAGGAACATTGTCCTCGATCTCGAAACCCTCAAGACCGAGCTCGTCGGCGATCGCGCCCATATAATCAAGCGCTTCTGTCGTAGTCTCTAATGTAAGCTTTTTCCATTTCATGGCATTCTCCCGATCAGGACCTGCTTTCAGCCGATGCTTAAGGCTCCTGAAAGATCACTCTGCGGTCGTACCTTCTTCACCTTCTTCAAGGCTCTCGTCCACAATGTATCTTAAATACTTCTGCCTCTCCACGCCGAGCATATAATTCTCGTTCGCCTCGAGCAGCGCGCCGTTCTCATCGTTTGATACAAGCGTATATTTTCCTGCTCCCGTGAGCACATCCTCTCTGGCGGGATTGCTCTCATATACGGATTTCTCCGCAACATAGAAATTGAAATCATTTATATCCGCATCGGAGGCAATGAGCACCTCTATGCAGGGTCTTGACGCGTCGTCTCCGAAGGCCGCCTCGGAAACGGTGATGCCTTCGATTGATTCAACTCCGAGACGCTCTGCGTAATAAGCCTCCGCGAGATAATCCTCGTACATCTTGTCCTTGTAGCCGCGCTCGTAATTGATTCCGGTCTCGGAAAGATCGTAGCCGTAATACTCCTTGATAAGATTCCAGAAGAAGCCGGGAGTCAGTTCTTCGGTATTCAGATCGTGAACGACGTCAAAGCAGTCGCGCATCGTATTCTTCGAATAATTGTAGCTTCTTACATAGCCGAACATCGTCATGGTGTAGAGCACCTGAAGCGAAGGGCTGGCCTGAACATGCGCGAATGTAAGATAAGGCGACAAAAATGCCTGAACGGGAGCGTCGAACATCAGCTTCGGGTTCTCCATAACTGATTTGATCATATCCTCAACAAACGCCTCGCCCGCCTTGTCAAAATTGATCCATACAGCGGTCCAGAGCGTCTTGTCGGTGAACTCCTTCGGGCAGGTTCCCGCCTCGGTAAGTCCGCCTTCGATCGCTTTCGCGGCTTCCGCTCTTACAGATTCGGGCACCTGAGTGTTATACGCGCGCATTCCGTAAATGTCAAGTCCTCCGAGTCCCATGGCTCCGTCATATCCGATATCCGAGAGCGTATAAAGCGAGAAGATCACATCGTCTGCGGTAACGGGCGTTCCGTCGGCAAAGGTCAGGCCTTCTTTCAGAACGATCGTATATTTGTCGTAGGTCTTATCATCGGCGGGATCGGCATCGGCCTCGCCTTCCGCGGCCTCATCTCCGGTCCCGGGCTTAACGCCCTCATCGGTCTTTACGATTGAGTAAGCGATGCAGGGATAATCGATACCTGCGCGGATCTTGCCGTTCTCATCGATGTCAAACAGGCGCACCTGTGTCTGATCCACGATCTCGAGTTCCTTCTCTTCCGTGCTGTAGAACGGGTTAAGCTTTACCCAGGCTGCAGCGCCCGAAACGACCTGCTCGCCCTCTTCTTCAGCTGTACGGCTGAGTTCCTCCGCAGATACTCTGGTCAGAGGCATGTCGACGATCGGAGTGGGCGTGGGTATGGGCGTCGCTGTGGGCGCAACTGTAGGCGTCGCTTTGGCAGATACGCCAGGAGTGACCGAGGGCGTCGCGTCTATCGGCGTCGAAGTGTGCTTGCATCCGAATGCGAGCAATGCCGCCATGACGACCGCCACGGCGAGTACTATCCTTTTGGGATATAAAGTTTTCTTGTTCATGTTTCTTGCCTTTCATACGGACCTGCAGGGTCCTTTTAACATTTATGTCAGATCACCGTCTGTGTCTTCTGTCATTATGACTCAGGTAATACTGTTTTTTGTCTGAATACATCTCATTATCGGCACGGCTGAATACATCCTGATGAGATTTGTCCCTGCCGGGAGTATAGATCGCATATCCCTTCGAAACAGCTATCTCGGGGAGTCCGTCGCTCCTGTCCTGCATTGCGAGCACGCCTTCGAACTTGTTCATCAGACGCTCTATCGTGGGCCGGTCGCATTTCAGGTCCACGACAAATTCGTCGCCGCCGATCCTGAATACCCTGTAGCCCTCAAATGCCGACGTAAGAAGCCTGGCAACCTTAATAATGGCCATATCTCCGCGCTCATGACCCTGCTCGTCGTTGATGTTCTTAAGTCCGTTTATATCGAACATGGCTACGCAGAAATCCGCAGTCCCGTTCTCGATCTCCTGATCGAGCAGATGAATATGCTCAAGATAAGCGGTCCTGTTCTCGAGTCCGGTCAGGCCGTCCCTGTACGCCTTAGCGCGCACATATCCTATCTGCCTGCTCATGTACATCTGAAGGGCCCTGATCTTGTCGCCCATCCGGAAAATGTCGTCGTCCGAGCCTTTGCGCTCGCCGGTGAATTCCTTGAGCAGTTCGGTACCGCCCTCAAAGACCGATTCGGTCGTAAGCTCGTTCGCCAGCGTTTCAATACCGTCCGTAAGACTGTTCAGTTCGTCGTATACCATACTGAAACGCTTTCTGAAACGGTACGCAACAACGAGCACCACAAGAATGCCCGCAAACAGCGATACGGCGCTGATCATGAGGATCGTCCGGAAGTAAACCTTCATCTTTTCTTCATACCAGTCAGCCGAAAAATCAACAGCCACTATACCGCCGACATTCCCCTTCGAATCGAACACGGGGGAATAAGCGCTGTAAAAGCGTCCCCATCTGTCCTCATACGCTATCTTGTCAACAGAGGACGTACCGAGACTGGCCTCATAGAGTGCATCCGTAAATACGATAGGTTCGCCGAACTCAGCCGGATCCGAGACAGTCGGATCGAGCGT
>JAEEGH010010015.1_pt1 | contig 21881 bp, 11 predicted proteins | sample 9134181 | NCBI WGS metagenome assembly JAEEGH01 (sample SAMN16246544, study PRJNA631951) | gut metagenome | biome: gut microbiome; feature: rumen; material: DP-attached | host: Bos | place: Iran: Karaj | collected 2018-10
GGAAGAAGATCTGGCAAGCGGTCGTGCTTGCTGGTTGCTGAATGGAGGAGGTCTGACAGGGACCGGTTGGTTCCAAACATTGAACGAAGACAAGATGCCCACGCCGAACAGCACACATAATATAATATACAGCCCGGACGGCGGCGTTACTTTCTGCGAACTGACATCCGACGCGAACAGCTTTCAGCAATTCTTAGGTATCGTAAAGGACGAAGCCGATGAATTCCTGAGCGACGAGACCATAGATTATGGTAACACAGACGCTTATCAAGAAGCTCTGGCTGCACTGGCTGCCAGTACGACAAAGGAAGAACTGATCACAAACTACGAGACCTTAGTTCAAGAACGAAGTAACACAGAAGCAGGCGCAATACTGAAGATCTCTTCCGCCGGACAATATGTCAGCTATGCGAATCAAGTAAAAGCTGGAACAGCAACCATGTCAGCCAAACTTATGGCAGACATTGACCTGACAGAATACAAAGACAATTTCCCATTCTTAGGTACAACTGAAGTTCCCTTCACGAAAACATTCGACGGAGAAGGACATACAATCACCGTAAACTTCAGCAGTGCCGACCACTATGCCGGCTTGTCGCAAGCGATGAGTGGCACTTTCCGCAACATCGTTCTGGAGGGAAGCATTACCTGCGGTGGCTTGTGCAACGGTTCGTTCGTAGGCAACTTGATGGGTGGAACCGTCCAAAACTGTGTTAGCCACGCCATGTTGTACATGAATGTTGAAGGTCTGTGTGCATCAGGTGGCATTGTAGGAGCTACCTCAGGAAATAACAGGAGCCTGGTAGAGAACTGTCTGTTCGATGGAAAGATGGAATCCGGTTCAGCCAATACCAATGGAGGTATCATAGGTTGGCCCTCGGCTTCACAAACAATAGTACAGAATTGTTTATTCGCAGGTACGATACCAGAAGGAGGAGCCTTTACAATCTCGGTAATCCAAGGTTCCGTTTCTTGTCAGAACTGCTACTATCTGAATGCCTATCAAGGTATCAACGAGGGAAGTACACAGGTTTCTGAAAATCAGCTCGAAAGCGGGGAGGTATGCTACAAACTGAATGGCGACCAAAGTAAGATTTCGTGGTATCAAACCATAGGCGAGGACAACTATCCGGTATTAGATGCCACACATGCCACACATGGAGTGGTTGGACAAATTACAGAAGCCGGTTATGCCACGATGTATATTCCAGAGGCCTCCGTAACGATTCCTGCCGGCGTGGAGGCCTTCACGGGTACTATCGATGGGGATCAGTTGTGGCTCCGTCCTCTGCAGAACGTGATTATCATGGGTCAGGCTGTGGTTCTGAAGGGCGCAGCTGGTTACTACAGCTTCATTCCAACCGATGCAGGAGACGGTCTTATCCATAGCGACCTTTTGGGTACCGACGCACCTTTGGAAGCTGACGGCTCTCAATACGTGCTTGCTCAGAAGGATGGCATTGTAGGCTTCTATAAGGCTGAGGGTACTATCCTTGCAGGCAAGGCATATCTGATTGGTGCAGTTGGAGTGAAAGGCTATACACTTAATGGCGAAACAGCCATTGAGCAAGTTCAAGAGGTTCAAGACGTTCAAATCTACGACCTCTCTGGACACCGTGTTGAGAAGATGCAGAAGGGAATCTACATAGTGAACGGTAAAAAGGTGCTCTTCTAATTTAAAAATGAACTTTTGAACTTTTTTTAATGAAGAAATCATATTTATCTCCTCAGACGGAAGTAGCTTTCGTAGAGGTAACAAGCATGTTGGCAGAGAGCCTGCCTATTAGTGACGAGACGGTCAACGGCGGTGACGCTTTGACAAAGGAAAACAGTTGGGATATCTGGAGCGAATAACTAGGTATCACATAGTGAACATAATAGTAAATAAAAATGTATAATTCTGAAGGGAAGGAGACAAACATACGCCTTCCTTTCCTTCTCTCTTAATTTAATAGAAGCTACTATGAAGAAAAGAATTACTTCCTTTATTACAGCACTATTTTGTTTATGTATTTTGAATGCGTGGGCACTGGAACCGGATGCCAATGGTGTCTATCAGATTGGTACGGCAGAAGACTTTGTGGCCTTTGCCGAGTTAGTAAACGGCGGAGAACGAAGCCTATGCGCTGTTCTCACTGCCGACATTGACCTGACGGCCTATCAGGGTGAGGACTTCCCCATGTTGGGAGCAAATGATGGTGACAACATCGATCACGAATATCATGGCACGCTGGACGGAGCCGGCCACAAAGTAATTTACAATTTCACTGGCTGGCGTCACTGGACAGGACTGATCGGAGCCTTGGGTACCAACGGTGTGGTAAAGAATCTGGAGCTGTACGGATCACAAACCACCGAATGGCTATGCATAGGTACTTTAGTAGGCTATTTGAACGGAGGTACTATCTCGCATTGTTTCAGCCATGTTACGCTGAATCTTATCGCTACAGGACTTTGCAACTGTGGTGGTCTGGTAGGTAGCGTAGGCTGGGGAGGACTGATTGAATACAGCGGCTGGGATGGAAACATTGTAAGTGAAACCGCAACGGATTGTGCTGGACTGGTAGGATGGGCTGGCTACGGCGTTACAATCAACAACTGCCTCTGTGCTGGAACTATACCAGAAGGAGGAAATGCCTGTACAATCTCACGTAACATGGATGCAGCAGCCATCACCAATTGCTACTTCTTGAACGAGTATCAGGATACGAGAAACGGAAGCATACAGATTACGGAAGAAGATCTGGCAAGCGGCCGTGCTTGTTGGTTGCTTAACGGAGGAGGTCTGACAGGGACCGGTTGGTTCCAAACATTGAACGAAGACAAGATGCCCACGCCGAACAGCACACATAATATTATTTATAGCACGGACGGCGGCGTTACTTTCTGCGAACTATCATCCGACGTGAACAGCTTTCAGCAATTCATAGGTACCGTAAAGGACGAAGCCAATGAATTCCTGAGCGACGAGAACATAGATTATGGTAACACAGACGCTTATCAAGAAGCACTGGCTGCACTGGCTGCCAGTACGACCAAGGAAGAAATGATTGCGAACTACGAAACCGTAGTTCATGAGCGAAACAAACTTGAAGCAAATGCTCTTCTGAAGATCTCCTCTGCCGAAGAATACGTCAACTATGCTGCTCAAATAAAGGCTGGAACAACAAACATGTCAGCCAAGCTTGTAACAGATATTGACTTGACAGAATACAACGATAATTTCCCATTCTTAGGTACAACCGAGGTTCCCTTCACGAAAACATTCGACGGAGATGGGCATACTATCATAGTAAACTTCAGCAGCGCCGACCATTATGCTGGTTTGTCGCAAGCGCTGAGTGGCATCTTCCGCAACATCGTTTTGGAAGGAAACATTTCCTGCGGTGGCCTGTGCAACGGTTCGTTCGTAGGCAACTTGATGGGTGGAACCGTTCAGAACTGTGTAAGCCACGCTACGCTGTACATGAGTGTTGCTGGTCTGTGTGCATCAGGTGGCATTGTCGGAGCTACTTCAGGAAATAACAGTAGCCTGGTGGAGAACTGTCTGTTCGATGGACAGATGGAATCCGGTTCAGCTACCAACAACGGAGGTATCATAGGTTGGCCAGCGGCTTCAGAAACAACGGCACGGAACTGTATCTTTGCTGGTACACTGCCTGAAGAGGGAGCTTATACCATATCGGTAATCAATGCCCCTGTATCTTGTCAAAACTGCTACTACCTAAATGTCTATCAAGGCATTAACGCTGGCAGTTCACAGGTTTCAGAGGAACAGCTTAAAAGCGGAGAGCTTTGCTACATGCTAAACGGCAACAAAGTAGGACAGAATTGGTTCCAGACTTTGGACGAAGATAAGACACCTCTGCCCTACAGTACACATGGAATCGTTTACAAGGCTGGCGAGGAGTATTACAATCTGACAGAAGAAGAGAGCTCTATACAACAATATTGCGAGCTACAACTGGAAGAAGCCGACACATATTTGAGCAAACACCTGTTCCAAACCTCATTGAAGGAACCTTACCTGCAGGCATTAGAGGCTTTGAAGCAGAATTCTACCATCAAGGACCTACTGGCCGCTATCGAAACGACAAATCAGATGCTCGATGAGATAGTGAATTCTGTAGCTGCATACGAACATTATCAGGGAAAGATTGATGAAATAAAGACCTTCATCGAGGAGAACGGAAATACATTCGAAATGACGCCCTTCCTGCGGCGCTATTTAGAGGAGAGCATAGAACCCTGTGAGCAATATACCTGTGGTTCTTACCTCTACATTATAGAAAACTGCCTGCTCAACAACGAGGAACTGGCTGCTGAGGAAGTCCGTGCACAGCAACTGTTGGATGATGCCGTGAACGGTGGTTATGGCCCAGGAGCCGACGTGACCACATTGCTGCTAAACGCCTCGTTCGCTCAGGACGACAAAGCCAGCGGATGGGAGTCTGACGGCGGTTTCAATGGCTACGTTGTAGATGCAGGAGGTGTAATGCGTGTTTTGGCCATGAATAGTTGCCCAATGAATATTCACCAAACCATCAAAGACGTTAAGAACGGGTTCTATATCTACCAGATAAGCGGCTACACAGAAGTGGATGCCATGGATCCTGAAGCTGTATACAACTATACGGGCCTTGTCTACGCCAACGACAACAAGAACTATATGCAGACTCAGCGCAGTGGCCTCGTTCCCATAGAAGCAGGAGAAAAATACGGCAACGACGTAGAGATGGTATACAACGGCGACTGGGAGGAAACTGGCTATGCTCCCTATACTTATACTGGTATGGGATATGTCTTTGCCGATGGGTATTATACGAACAGTATTCTGGTTAACGTAACCGATGGAACCCTTACAGTAGGAACAAACAATGAAGGTGTGAATGACCGCTTATGCATGACCTATATGGGCAATGTAAAACTGACCTACCTAGGCAATCTGGAAGAGGCCGCCGATCAGATAGATGCCTTACTGAATGACATGATAAAGAAAGCAAACCACCTGCTGAACGATTATCTGGTATTGTTCGAAAACATGGATGCGCCGAACTACAGTACAAATCTGAAGGATGAACTGAAAGCGTGCATTACAAGTAACAATCTGAGTACTACGGAACAGAAATACGAAGCAATCGTACGTTTGGGTAAACTCTTTGCCGATATCATTGCAAGTAAGCAGGCTTACACTCAATTGATTACCTTCAACGACAAATTGCTTGACCTATATTATAATTATCTGCCAGAAGACATGAGGAACGGATACGACGAGACGTACTATCAGGTGTTGGACATCTACAACGAGGGGGCATTGACAACCGATGAAGTAATAGCCAAGATAGAGGAATTGAAGCAGGACGAGAATTATCAGAAGTTCATCGTAGAGTACCCAATCGGAACCGCTGAAGAGTTTGTGGAATTCAGCAATCTCCTGAAGCAGGGGGCTCTAATCAATTATGCTGTATTGAAAGCTGACATCGACCTGACGGCTTATCAAGGAGAGGACTTCCCCTTCATAGGTACTACCGCTGTTCCATACGCAGGCACGCTAAATGGTAACGGGCATACGATAAAAGTGAACTTCACTAGCAATGAACATTATGCAGGTCTTTCCCAAGCTCTGCAGGGAACTTTCCAAAATATAATAATGGAAGGAACCATTACGGCTGGAGGTCTATGCAATGGTTCGTTTGTAGGCCATCTGCAAGCTGGTAAGATACTGAACTGCGTAAGCCACGTGAACATGATTCTGACCGTAGAAGGACTTTGCGCCTCTGGCGGAATTGTAGGAGCCAGCAACAATTGCTTGGTAGAAAACTGTCTGTTCGACGGAAAGCTAATTTCTGAGACTGCCACCAACAATGCTGGTATCGCTGGTTGGCCTTGTGGAGGAGAAGTGGTACGCAACTGCCTCTTCACTGGAACAATACCCAAGGGAGATGACTGGAACATTGTCTACGGAGCCAATGGAGCTGTCTATACTTGCGTAAACTGTTATTATTTGAATGCATACGCGAGCAACAATGCAGACTGTACCCAAGTAACAGAAGAACAGCTGAGAAGCGGTGAAGTATGCTGGTTGCTGAATAACGGACACACCGATGAATTGGCAGGCTGGGGCCAAATGCTGGGTGCCGATGAGACTCCCCTTCCCGATGCTACACGCGGAATCGTAGGCAAACAGAGCGACGGCACATATTGTAATGTGACAGACGCTATCCAGGAGATTGCCAGCCAACCCAACGTTCTGTCGAAGGGTATCTACAACATACTGGGACAGAAAGTACAAAAGGTTCAGAAGGGCCTCTATATCATCGACGGCAAAAAGGTGATGGTAAAGTAGGATTCTTGGGTTAATAAATGAAGAGAGAGAAATGCTGCTTTCCTCGAAAGGGTGGAGGCGGCATTTCTTTAAATCCTGAAAAATAAGGAAAAAGTGAAAACGAAATGTTCTTTCTTTCGCCATGTAATTCTCCTATTTCTCGGCTTTTGGGTCGCATTCCCGCTCTATGCCCGGAAACAAGAGGCGGTTTCTCTCGAAAAGAACTTGGAAAGCCTTCTCCCCAGTGAGAAACTCTTGGACAGACCCTTTGGGAGAAAAGACTTTGAGATGTTCGAGCATCCGGACAAGGTTTTCTACCCTGAGATATGGATCGACTGTCTCTGCGGAAATCTCTCGAAAAAGGGTATTCTGGCTGACTTAGAGGCAATCTCGGAGGCTGGTTTTGCAGGCGTACAAATGTTCTTCGGCAACAGAGGAGATGCCTGGCCTGGAGTTGAGCAGATCGCTTGCTTAAGTCCTCAGTGGGAGGAGTTTGTACAGTATGCTGCACAGGAATCTCAGAGACTCGGACTTCGCTTTACTCTTCAGAACTGCCCGGGATGGGCGATGGCCGGAGGACCTTGGATAAAGCCGGAGAAAGCCATGCGGCATATTGTGTGGAGTTCAGTCCACTCTCTGAGCGGAGAGCGTCAAGCGATATCATCTCACATCCAAGGCGGAGAGATCCGTCTTTCTCTCCCTAAAGCTCCACAGGCCGACGACTACGAATGGCGTGACTATCAGGACATTGCAGTACTGGCCTTTCCTACTCCACTGGGCGATACAGAAGGAGAGATTGTGCCTTCCTCCGTAGAACCTGCTTTTCCGCAAGGCATGACTCCTACGGACGATGCTCATCCTCACGTATTTACCATCCAGCTTCCAGAAGTACGGACAGTCCGCTCCGTGGAATTTTCCTCCGTGCAGAGAGGCAATCATCAGTATAGTTACGACGTGGATATCCAGGGGAAATTAGAGGCGGTCTATCCGGACGGTTCTACGCAGATTCTTTTCGACAGCAAATGGCCACAGTCTTGCTGGCAGGATGAGATGCCCTTTACTCTTGCTTGTCGGGAAACAGCACCCGCGAAAGAGTTTCGGCTAAGTATCAGCAACAGACGGGCTTTCTATACTCTCTTTTCTCTCCGTCTCTTCTCTCTGGCCAAGAAGAACAGTTGGGAGAACGAGGCTGGATGGTGTCTTCGCAGCATTCTGCACGAAGGAGATTTAGGTCAACCAAAGGAGGCCTACATTTCAGAAGTGAAAGACCTCACCGACGATCTGCAACCGGACGGAATACTTCGCACCACCTTACCCTCCGGAGATTGGACAATCCTTCGGATAGGGCATGTGAATACAGGTAAGAAGAATGCACCTGCTCCTCCTGAAGCCACTGGATTCGAATGCAACAAATTCGACACAGAGGCTATAGACACACATTTCGACGGTTATATCGGCCGACTGGCAAAAGGTTCTCTCAGCGGACTTCTGGATGGCATGCTTCTGGATAGTTGGGAATGCGAGACACAAACCTGGACAGCCACGATGGAAGAAGAATTCCGTCGGATAAACGGTTATGAACTTCGCCCTTGGATACCGGCTCTCATGGGATATGTAGTACAGGACCCAGAGACTACATCCCGCTTCCTGCGCGACTGGCGTGCCACACTGAACGATCTGATAGTAAATAAGTTCTACAAGAGAATCTCCGAGAGAGGACACGAGACAGGACTTACGGTAACCTACGAGACAGCAGGAGGAGATGTCTTCCCAAGCGACATCATGGAATACTACAAGTGGGCGGATATTCCGATGTGTGAGTTCTGGTTGCATCCTTCAGATGACTTTCTTGGTTCTCTCAATTTCAAGCCCATCAAACCGACCGCTTCAGCAGGTCGTCTTTATGGAAAGCGTCGTGTGGCTGCAGAAGCCTTTACCTCTTGGAGTACCACTTGGGACGAACAGTTCAGCAACCTCTGGGAGATAGCCAATGTAAATACCACAGAAGGAGCATCCTATCTTATCTTCCAAGCCTATACCCACAATCCAAGACCTGATGAGTTGGTCCCAGGAACAAGTTTTGGCGACGGTATCTGCACGCCTTTCCTAAGAGCTCAAACCTGGTGGAAGCACATGCATTCCTTTACTGATTGTGCAGCACGCACCTCATTCCTCCTTGAGAGAGGCAAACCGGTAAGCGATGTCCTTTGGTATCTGGGCGATGAGTTAGACCACAAGCCTGACCAATATGCGCCCTTTCCTGAAGGTTACAAGTACGACTACTGCAATCCCGATGTGCTGCTCCATCGCCTGAAAGTGGAGAATGGCCTTCTTTGCACCCCAGAAGGACTCTCTTACCGCCTTCTCTATCTGCCCCAAACACGACGTATGCTTCCAGAAACATTAGAGAAGATCGTCCAACTGGTCGACGAAGGGGCTATTGTGGTGGGCGGACGTCCGGAAGGTCTTGCCACCTTGAGCGGAGGAGCAGCTTCACAGGAGTGCTGGAACAAAGCAGTGAAGACTTTGTGGGACGAAGGAAAAGTCTGCACGCTTCCCCTTGAAGAAGCCTTGGAGAAATACCATCTTCATCCCGATCTGCAAGGCGGTCCGGTTCTCTGGCAGCACAGAAAAACGGAAGGAGCAGACTGGTACTATGTGTGCGCCCCGAAAGGTGGCTCTTTTGAAGGAACTCTTTCCCTTCGTGCTCAGGGAAGTGTAGAGAGATGGAGCCCCATCACAGGGGAGCGTCTTTCCCTGGATTCTCAGGTACAGGGCGATAGAACCGAAGTACATGTATCGCTTCAACAGGCAGAGAGTTGCTTTCTGGTAGTGCAGCATAATTCCCGCAATCGAAAGTCAGAACAGATTGAACAAACAGGAAGCATTGCCATCGAGGGTCCCTGGACATTTTCTATTCCATCAGGATGGGGATTGGACCATCCCATTCAGCTTCCGTCTCTATCGTGGATCAAAGACCTCAATATCCCAGCTGAGGCAAAGGCTTTCTCTGGCACATCGACCTATGGCACACGCTTCTCCTTAGAAAAGAAGGAATCTCACACGCGCTATGTACTGAATCTTGGTGAGGTTGGGCAGATTGCCCGTATCGTATTGAACGGCAAACCCTTACCCTGCCTCTGGATAGCTCCCTACGAGCAGGATATATCATCGCTTCTCTGGAAGGGAGAGAACGAACTCACGATAGAAATCACCAATACATGGTTCAACCGCCTTTCCTACGAGGCTGCTCTTCCTGAGACAGAACGAAAGACCTGGACGACACGTTATCCTTCCCCCGAAGAACCTCTTCGGAAGAGCGGACTGAAAGGTCCTGTGAAAATAGACATCAGAAAACAAGAAAAATAAAACCTGCTATACAACACAAACTCTTTTTCCCCCTTCCTGGCATCCCTCTTCGCCATCTCCCTTTAGGCTGCCAACTCAGCGAGGGACGTATAGCTGAATTCTTGCATTGTTCTCCACAAACCGTCTGCAATAACCGACAACACATCCGATCCTCAGCAGCTCCTTCTACACAGGAATTCATGCGGGCTTTCGAGAATTTGGGCTGTTAAAGCAGGGATTACCTATGGTTAAGAAGGTCAGGGAGAAGAGGATTATATTTACTGATTTTGTCGAAACAACCAAACGTAAATATCTGATTCTTCGTATTTTAGATTTTATAGTGATTTACTGATTTCCAAAATCCCTTGCACAGGTAGAAAAAAGTCCCAAACTTTGCACTCGCAAAACATCGCAAAAAAAATAAAACGACAAAACATTAATGAACATGAGAAAAACATTACTTTCCACGCTGACTGCAGCCATACTTTGGTTGTGCAGCACAACGGGATGGTCACAGACCACCTTAGAGATTGCGACAGCAGAAGAATATGCTGAATTTGCGGCAAGAGTAAACGAAGGTGAGCGAAGCCTATGCGCTGTTCTCACTGCCGACATTGACCTGACGGCCTATCAGGGTGAGGACTTCCCCATGTTGGGAGCAAATGATGGTGACAACATCGATCACGCATACCATGGTACTCTGGACGGAGCTGGACACAAAGTAACTTATAATTTCACTGGCTGGCGTCACTGGAAATAACAGTAGCTTTTGAGAATAAATAATTACTTTTTACATTCAAGAAAACCAATTATATATGAAAACACTGAGATTCCTCTACATCCTCATGCTGCTCTACCCTACACTGATACAAGGACGTGTCAATATGGGCCCTCTCCAAAGTGACGGTATGGTTCTTCAGCAAAATGCTGACGTAAAGTTGTGGGGATGGACACAGCCTAATCGCAAAGTGAGTGTGAAAGGTTCGTGGAACGGAAAGAAAATGAACACACGAAGCGATGATAAGGGACGTTTCGAGATAACGCTGAGGACTGGAGCAGGAAATTTTACTCCCCAAACCATCGAAGTGAATGATGGAGACAAACTTATCATCCGTGATGTATTGATTGGTGAAGTTTGGCTATGCTCAGGTCAAAGCAACATGGAGATGCCTCTTCACGGATTTAGCAGTTGTCCAGTAGAAAACTCTGTAGAATACATCGCTGAGGCTGGAAAATACAGTGGCAAATTGCATCTTAACTTCGTATCCTGGTCACCCGCACCAGAACCTGCTGATACAGTTACAGCTATATGGCAAGACTGTACCCCTCTGAGTGCACGAGATTTCTGTGCTGTGGGATACTTTTTTGGTATCCGTTTAGTGGAAACGTTGAATGTACCTGTTGGAATCATCAACAGCTCGTTGGGAGCGACTCGAGTGGAAGGATGGACACCTCAGGAAATCGTACAGAAATATCCTGGCGAAAATCTGAAGAGTGATGCCGTTAGGAATTGTGATAAGGTAAAACCTGGCAGAAATGTGGATCGATCTCTCCCTTCAGTTTTCTACAATGGTATGATTCATCCTTTGGAAGGATATACGTTAAAGGGATTTCTATGGTATCAAGGTGAAGCGAATGTAAACGAGCCGGAAAACTATTGCGAAAGATTCATAAATATGGTGCAAGCATGGCGTTATCGGTGGAAAGAAGATCTCATTCCTTTCTATTACGTTGAGATTTGTCCATATGATTATTTTTGGGAAAAAGACAAACGAACTGTCCCCTTGTTGAGAGAAGCACAATACAAAGCCCAGAACCTAATTCCCAACATGGGTATGGTCTGCACCAATGATTTAGTTAAAGACTACGAATACTGGGCAATACATCCCTGTATGAAGAAGGAAGTGGGCGATCGATTATGTTACTGGGCATTAGGTGCCACATATAAAATCCCTGGAATAGACTATCGATATCCTGAATATCAAAGCATGGAGATAAAGGATGATCAAGTCATCCTGACATTCAAAAATGCAGAAAGTGGTTTCAATCGTAAGGTAGGTATTGAAGGTTTTGAAGTTGCTGGAACCGATAGCGTGTGGCATAAAGCGAGCGACATCGAAGTTTACAATGAAGATAGAATCTCTGTTAAATGCAAGGAGGTAAAAGAACCTGTTGCTGTTCGTTACTGCTTTCAGAGTTGGCTTCCAGGAAACCTAAAAGGGAACTCTGGCCTTCCCGTTATTCCCTTCAGAACAGATAACTGGGAAAGGTAATTTGAAGTATAATTCAATCCTTGATGGTCACCTTTTTAATATAGACTTCTTTCAAAGGATGCTCCCTTTCATCCGTGCGAATTCAGGGGTTGTATTCACAACTCCCATTCCATCCAAGGGGTTGTTTTGTTCGAATGCACAAACAGAATAATAAAGAACCAATAACCAACACACGATGAAAGCTCAACACATTGCTCGCTGTTTGCTTTGCACCGCGTTTCTTATAGCTACGGTGCTGCCCGTGCGTGCGGCCTACGTATATAAGAATCCCACCGACGACGAATTTCCCATTCTGGGATGGTTCGGCATCCTGCCTGACGAAGAGCAGACGCCTGAGCGGTATCGCGAGATGGCCGAGGCGGGCTTCAACATCACGTTTCCGCATTTCTCGACACTCGCCCAAGTTCGACGTGCACTCACCGCCATGAATGGCACGGGCATCCGTCTGCTGGCTGCGTGCAACGAGATACAATCCGACCCAAAGAACACTCTTTCTTATCTGCGCCGTCATCCGTTGGTGGTGGGCTATTTCATCGGCGACGAGCCGAACGTGGCTGGAATGCAGGCTTACGGACAGGCATGCACCAATATCCGCAAATACGACCCGAACAAACTTGTCTATGGCAACCTATTGCCTATCTATATCAATGTAGCCGAGGTGGGTGCCACAAGCTATCGCGACTATGTGCAGAAATATATCGAGATAGTCAATACAGGTCTGCTGTCCTTCGACAATTACCCCATCGTACAATCTGGTTCATCGGCAGTCATTCGCGATGGCTTCTTCGAGAACCTGCAAGTTATACATGAGGAGGCAGACCGTGTGGGATGGCCTTTCTGGGCATTCGCACTGGCTACGGCCCATAGTGCCTATCCCGTGCCCACACTGACGCATCTGCGATTGCAAATCTACAGCGACCTGGCCTTTGGTGCTCAGGGCATCCAGTATTTTACCTACTGGACACCGCTGGGCACGCCATGGGACTTTCACAATGCACCCATCGACGAGAACGGCAACCGTACTGGCGTCTATTACCTCATCCAGCGGGTGAACGGTGTGGTGCAGAACCTCTCGTGGGTCTTCCTGGGTGCTCACGTCAAGAACGTGGGATTCACGGCCGATGTGCCCCGTGGCTGTACCACCTACACCAAATTCCCCCAAGAGGTGATACGCCTAAAATGTGATCAGGGCCTCCTCGTCTCTGAGCTGGAGAACGGCGGCAAGCGCTTTCTTGTATTGGTGAACCACTCGCTCTCGACTACCAAACGCATCACTCTCTCGGCACGGGAAGGACGGATGATGAAGGTGCTGGAAACAGGAGAAACTGAAATGATTAAAATGGATGCCCGCTCAATCGAACCAGGCAACATGATAGTCTATCAGTTGCTGGACGAGTCCGACGGGGTGGAACAGCAACCATCCGTGCCAAGCATACATGCCTATGCTGGAGATGGCTGTATCTGCGTTAAAGGCGATGAAGCAAGCATCTACACGGTGGGCGGACAGTTTGTGGGGCGCACCAGCAATGTCCTACCTGTCTCGCCAGGTTTCTATGTTGTGCAGATGTCACGCAGCAGCCGCAAGATATACGTACGCTGAAATGTTCTGAACCATTTCAAGAAAAAACAACAAATATTTTGCAATACGGATTATTTTCCGTATTTTCGCAAGCGAAACAAAACACCTTAAGAGCCTGAGAGTTCCAGTCAAGACACACCCCAACCATTCTTTTTCTTTGTGCCATCCCAGTTGGTAAGCTCACCGTTGGAGCCACCACCTCCTAAACTGATGCCTTCTCTTCCTCCTGACATAAGAAGCAAGTCCTTCATCAGTTCTTTCGGAACTGTCATCGCATCACAAAGTTGTCTCGTACGGGTAGCGGTAAGACCAGCCTTGAATTCGGACATGCCAGTCCATGACATTTTCTCCAATAAGTTGTTGGTAGCTGTTTTACGCTGTTCAACATCCATCGGATCAAGGCCACGCTTGAATGCTTCAGCGACGATACCCATTGCAATGGTGTTGCCCTCCTTTGGTTGGAAATCGTTGTCTTTACGATGTGCAAAATCCTTGATGGCAGAAATGGCATCATCTATCCAACTGTCTATCTGTTGCCAGAAGTCTTTCTTGTTCTGTTGGATAGTGTTCCACAAGTCTCTTATTTCAGGAACGGCCAGCATTTCTCGAACTTGGTTCTCTGCTTTCTCTGCACGTTGATGTTCGCTGTATGCCAGATTGCCTGAACGTACAGCCTCGGACTCGGCTTTGCCAAGCTTGGTATCGAGTTCTGCAATCTCATCGTTCTTCTGCTTGCGCAGATTAATGATGATGGTCTCGTCTATCGTCGAGATTTTCTTCTTCAGTTGTGTGTTCTCCGCTGTCAGTCGCTCATTGGCTTTTTGTAACTGCTTGTTCTGCTCAATTATTTCTTTTGCGTCTTTCATTGCTTTCTGATAGAGCGACTTTCCCAACTTCAAGATGTCTTGCTTCTGTGCTTCCTTGGCTTCGAAGAGTGCAGTCTGCAGATCTGTGAGTATCTTCTTTATGGCTTCCTGCCGCTCTTCTCGCCACTCCTTCTGTCCGAATGCAGGAATGGGCTTTTCGAGTTCAGCCTGTATTGCCTCGACTGCTTTCTTGACAAGGGGATCGGTTTTCAAGACAGGTACCATCAAGTCCTCTTGCTTGATGTCCAGTATCTCGGCATATTTCTCCATTGTGGTCAGTTTGCCCTCGACTCTTTCCTTGCGCTGTTCGGCTTGTCGTGTCTCATTCTCTATCTTGTCTTTCTCCTGTTCAAGTGCCTCCATTTCGGCTTGTGAATGTTCAAGTGATTCCTTTGCCTGACGTTCCGCTTCCAGTATTGCCTTGTTTTTGTGAACCCGTTCGCGCTGTTCCTCATCGGGTAGCATGGCAATGTCATCGCCCCGTTCCAATCCATACTTACGTCCCACTTGATTGTAATAATCAGTATGCATCTGGTAATAGGTTCTTCCCACTGCATATTTGTCCTCTCCCCATACACGGGCGTATGATACGCATTCCTTTTCCCTCCGTTCGACTTCTGTTCTTACGAAGTCGTTGCGGATTCCTTCGGGAAGTTTCTTCCACTCCTTATGTGAGAGTACCTTTGACTTATCATCCTTATGCACATATTTGACAGATGTACGACCTCTGGCTTTTGTCTTTGCCACGGGGATTGTCTGGATTTGGATGTGAGGTGTGGTCTCGTCAAGATGGACATCGAAGCCGATAATATTCTTTGCTCCCCAACGGTCACATGCCCAGTGGTAGGTGTCCATAGCCCAATCTTTGATGCCTTGTTTCAATACGACGTTGGCATTTCTTCTTTGCAGGGTAAAGTCCACGTCTTGTTCACCAAATGCAAGCCGTTTCAGTACATCATGGTCACCGCTGACGATGATGCCGACAGTGCAGTTCGGACTATTGTCAGCATTACCCAAAAGATTGCCTTTCTCCTTGTAGGGTTTGAAGCCGAGTTCATCAAGACGTTTCTGTAGTCGTTCATGGAGAGGAATAGGATTGGAGCCGAGGGGAACAATCTTGCCCTCGCTGTTGATCTCAAAGTTGAGATGCTTGCGCGTGAAATCATAATGATTGTTCGTGTCCTGGTTCTTCAGGCGATAGGTTTTCTCATCCCATCCCCGACGCTCAGGTTCATAACCTTCCGCAGCGGAAAAAGACTTGGCTGGTGCGCCTACATGAATGGCGGCACGGGGTATATTGTTTCTTGATTTAGACATAATGTAATTCTTTTGAAGTAATGATTAGATGTAATTCGGGTCTCGGGTGGAACCTGAGTGGAGGGTCGAGGGAGAGAGTCACTCCCTCGCAGATGCAGTCTGTCATAGATGTCGCGGACATCTTTTCTTGTCAGAGCTGCACTGTTTGATGGGAAGCGCCTCACCCCTCGGAGAGCATAATGGGACTTTTTAAGGGAGCGAAGCGAATCTAAAAGTCCATATTATGTTATGGGATTATTACGTAATCCCCCTCGGCGAACGCCTCCGCTCAGGTCACCAGAGAATCAAGGATGTCACATCGTGCGTCCTTGTGAGTTAGAAGGTGACGTGGCTTTCGTCCATTCCCTATCTCGCAGACAGACATAGAGATAGGTACGTGAACTGAGGTCACCTTGCAATCTTTGGGCATAAGCGAATGCTGACGTTCGCTCGTCTTCGTTGAGTTGCTGCCATACGCCAAAGGCTTGCGATTCGTTGTCACCTATCTTCTCATAACACTCTTTCATCCTGTCAAAAGAAGAGGTGGCATCGCTTGCGTTGAAATCTTTGAATCCTTCTGCAATGCCAGTATCATTAGATGTATTAGCGTCTGATGATTCGGTTGGCGCTTCTTCCATTGCTTTTGGCTTTGCATTAGTAGCGTTAGGTGAATTTGCTACGTTCGTTGCGCTCGCAGTATTGGCTTTCTTTGCAGAACTATTAGCGGAACTATTATTCCTTGCAGTTCTACACTTTGCACTCTCGCTGCATTTGCGACTTTTCTGCTCCGCAGCCATTCGCTGAGAATCCAGGTCTTGTGCAATCAAATCGAAGTAGGCTTCCAGACGCAGGTCACCAAGGTCTGTTCGTGTACCTTCTGTAGCATAGGTCACCAATGCCTTTACCAGTTTTCCCACTTCGGCATTCGGACGTGCACATGCTACGATGAGCACGTTCGCTAAAAACTGAAATCTGTCAAGTGACTTCATAATTGTTACTTTTTTACGGTTAAACAATAAGGTTAATCATGCCAGTCCGCTTTGTTCGGCTTACGTTTGTGCGAAGAGAGGATAGCCTCATTCTCCTCATCCGCAGTAAGTGGTACAGTGTTCCTGCGGTTCGCCTCCAGCCATCGGTCAAGCTCGTCCTGATACAGGAGCCATCTTCTGCCAGGCTTGGTGGCCGGTATGGTACCGTCCTCCAGTTTCATGTACATCGTACCCTTGGGTATGTGCGTGTACTCGATGGCTTCCTCCACAGTCATGGGCTTGTGGCGGTTCTCCTTAGTTGGTTTGTCACTCAGTTCCTGCTGCCTTGACAGCATCGCTCTCATGCCCATCACCTCATCCCGAAGCTGGGCGACGACCTGCGGAAGGTCGTTGAATGTAAGTTCATTGTTTTGCATAAAAATCGCGGTCTTTGGTTAGAGACCGGCGGCAAAGGAACTGAATGATGCAGTGCTGATTCCGATTACTTCCAACCATTCATCATTAATCAAACAATCATCAGAAAAGAACTGGAAGTTCTGGTAATAATCGGATAAAAAGTATTGGAATGGGCAAAAAGAAAGTGGGCGAAAACTGATGCGCAAACATCAATTTTCGCCCACTGCGAGAGTGTGTCTATAAAAATCTTACATTATTGGATATAAGGGAAATAGGTTATATGAAACATTGTCTGTGTTCTACAAGCTTTTATCTTGGAATCTGATAGTCCTTTGCTTAAAAATCAGTGAAAACGGAAAAATATTTTGCTTTTCGCTGATTTTTGAAAGACAAGCATGGTTATTCATAGTGGAAATGCCAGTCGTCTTTGTCCGGCTCATCTATCAAAATACTGCCCTTGTTGGGCTGGAACTTGAAGTTCCTTGTACTGTCTTGGGACATATCCATGAATATGGTCGGAAACATTTGCATGATGAAGTCGGCACGGGCATAGCCATTATAGCCGTTCTTGGTGCCCAAACGCTCACCTATGTTCCATACGAAGTGACGGAGGTCAACAGTAGTCAGCTTTTGTTTAAGGCGGACAGGCACAGGCTTGTAAGTAAAATCTTCCGTCCATTTCTGAATCTCCTCACAGAGTTTCTCCAGTTCCTCGTTGTCATAGACAAAAGGGGACATGGTGTGTCTGGCATAGTCCATGATGGCATCAATCACCATCTGTCTTTGCTGTGCTTGTTCCTGCTCATACTCCTTACAGCGTTGGGCGTATGAGATACGTTCAACATCGGTATCGCTATTTACGCTTTCCGATTCAACAGGCACTTCTTCCTCGATAATTTGCGGAAGAAGTGTTTGCTTGTTCCACTTTTTAGGCAGCAAATCCACCAATACGGACTGGAACATAATGTACAACAGCCAAAGAAGGAGGTTGCACAGTAAGAATGCCGTCCACTTGGCAAGCCTGTCCTGCTGGAAATCGGCACCGACTTTCAGGGCCACGAACATGGAGATTGTGAGGAATACCACTCCTGGGCATCCCCACAGGAGACAAAGATCTCGCAGATTAAGTGATTTCGTTGTAATCATTTGTTATATCATTTGGTTTAACTTGTCATTATCAGTTGGAAGTTGCCCGTATTGGGGCACTTTCGGAGCACAAAGTTACTTCGATTATTGCTAACAGCTGATGATAATTCAAATTATCTGCACCATTTTCACATAAGTTAGCCAATTGGTTCTAAATCATACTCGAAATAGTACCAATATCATACTCAGAATGAGGTGTATATGATAAATGGAGGGAAAGAAAAAGGGAGAAACATAGCCTCTCCCGATTCTACATATATACATATAATAGGTAGACTATGTGTGCTACTGTCCCACCACTTTCAACTGCACCGTCTTAGTCGGTTTGAGTGTAATGCGGTTGACAGACTCTCTCTTTGAGTCATCTGCCATGGTTGCATATATCTGTGTGGTCGATACGTTCTTGTGCCCCAGCATATGTTGGACGGTATAGACACTTGTACCTGCATCCACCTGTAATGAGCCGAAGGTATGGCGGCTGCAATGGAACGAGATTTTCTTGGTGATACCAGCGGCTTTCAGCCAATTCTTCAAGGGTGTCTGCGTCATTTTGTCTGAGAATCCTTCGAACACTTTACCTGTTCCGCTGCCGCCAATCAGTTCCAGTGCCTCGTCACTGATGGGATTATTCACAAGTTCCTTGGTCTTCTGCATACGAAGAGTGACGTACATTCCTCCATCACCATATGGTTGTATGTTCTCCCATGTGAGCTGACGAATGTCGCTCTTTCTCAATCCTGTCAAACAGGCAAAGAGGAAAGCTGTCTTCAGCACGGGATATTCACATGGGGTGTTCGCCAACCTGACAAGTTCATCCTTGGACAGGTGTTCTTTCTCTGTCGGTATAGTATCTATACGCTCCAAGAAACCATTGGGATTTTCCATAATTTTGTGCTCCCTGTAGGCGGTGTGAAGCACAGCACGAAAGGTTGACCAGTAGCCAGCAACGCTATTGATGTGCAACTTGTGTTCTGTGTGGATGGTCTGCGGAGCGGTCAGCAAATAATCACGGAACTTGTTGCACAGGTCAACATTGATTTCATCGAAACGGCACTTGCCGTTGGCAAACCGCTCGAAGTGCTTATAGACGTGCTGCCACTTGCAGTTCTTCTTGTCTGCCTTCATCTTGAAGTAGGCAAGGAAGTCGCCCTTCATCTTGTCTCGGTCAAAGAAGTCATACCTTTCATTGACTATGGACTCATAACGACGGCATCGGAGGGCTTCTGCCTTCTCGCGCATACGGTCGTTGTAGTCTCGTTCACGCTGGTTCTTCGGCTTGGCATAAATGTAGATACCAAGGGATTCATGACGCATAACCTTCATGGTCGATTCGTCACGATAGCCTGGGTAGTAGTCCAGATAGAAGGACAACTGTTCTCCGCCTTTGATTTTCCGTGTGCGAAGGGTCACGGTCTTACAGATGTTACTCATACATGTATTTTTATTATTGTTGACAATTCAAGGTGGAGCGTTTCTCCACGGGTGCAAAGGAACTCAATGATGCGGTGCTGACTCCGATTATTCACGATAATCCGTCATTAATCATTCAAAATGGTAGAAATCAGAATCCAGCAGCCCTTCTTTCTGCCATCACCCGCTTTACATCGGAACGAAGAAGCAGGTTGATTCTGCCAACCTTGGTCTTCTCAATGTGCTTTACATTGACGATGTGGCAGATGTTAGCTTTTGTCAGCCCATAAAGTTCCTGCACCTGTTCAACGGTATAATAGTTTTCGTCTGATAATAGGTCGGTACGGCGAAGTTCATCAAAGTGACTTTGGGAGTAGTAGGTACGTCCGTACTCGCGCTTGGTCGGTATCTTGTGACGATGGGCGTATGAACGGACAGCAGTAAGGTTGATGCCATAGCGGTTTGCAACCTCTTGGGGAGTAAGCCAGTCGACAATGGCATCAAGGTCAATGCAAGTGCCCAAAACGGCCTCAATGTGTTTCTTGCTATAGTAGTTTCGGCCAGCAATTCGGCACATGGGTATCTGATGACGCTTAGCAGAAGCATAGAGCCAAGATTGTTTGACTTTATAGGTATGCATCACTTCCTCGCCAGAGTAGTATTCAAGGACTTCATCTGTGGGTAGTACATTCTTAGTGTCTTTTCTCGAAGACGTTCTTTGTTTCTTGGATACTACCTTTTTCGGTTTTGAACAGGGAATGACCCGATTGTAAGGATTGCTATCAAACATCTTTTCAATGTCACTCCTGCGGACAAGAGCCATTCGGCTACTTAACCGAGAGGCTGGCAGCTTTCCCTGCTCAACAAGTTTATAAACATACTGACGGGTACAGCCTAAAAGAATGGCTGCTTTAGAGAAGGTCAAGTACTCCTGTTGCTGGAGTTCCATCACTGGCTCAATGGCACGGAGGAATTCACGTTGCCTTTTCTTCTTGCTTTCCTTTGCTTGCTCGGCACATTCCTCCGAACAATACTTCTGCGTTCCGCTGTTCGGAACAAACATTTTGCCACAAAGGGCACACTTTCTGCTCTTTGACATACTTGCGATATTTATGGGTTCAACATGTTCTTTGTTGTACCTCTCCGCAAGTAAACTCATGTCAGCCGTGGACTCTCATTGTCGCCTTTCGCCACGATGTTGCTTTCCTCAAAAGCTGCTTAGGAATCTGTTATCTGTCGTTACCCATCAGAAACCATTGTCAACTACGATCACGATGTGGCAAAAAATAAGCTCCGTAAATTCCCTGCGGTAGAAATACGTTGCAAATATATGGGGAATTTCCGAAGCAACCAAAAATGCCTTCCGAAGTGTTAAAATCTAAAAGTAGCTGTAATACAATGGTTTATGTTTGGTTGTTTTGTGTTATTCATGATTGTTTAGAGGTCTCTAAATACAAGAAAAGGAGTCACTGTCATTAGTGACTCCTTTTCTTTTCTTATATGATATGTCATTTACTCTGGTCGCATTACTACCTGCAGTTTGTCGCCGCTTGCAATTATTGCTTCACGCAGGAACTTAGACACATCCTCGGTCGTTATCTCGTTTACTATCTTCTTGAAGTCGGTGTAAGGGTCTATGCCATATCGATACCATGTCCTAAGCATGTCTGGCCATGTTCCGTTATTGCGCAGGTTGATGTCAAACTGCTTCAGCTTGTTCTTCCTTACGTTCTCTACTGATTCTGCATCAGCCTTCTCAGCTACCTCCTTTATACATCTTTCCGTAAGTGCCAGCACCATGTCTGTCTTCTCTGGTGTAGAGATAGGTGCTGAGATTGACAGTATGGCATAGCTCTTCTCCGGTTCAGCGTTAATACTTGCGCTTGCACTGATGCCATACACCGCACTTGAGTCCTCGCGCACCATCTTCAGCAGTTTGGCTGTCAGTACCTCGCTTACGAATGAGGCCAATATGCTGTTGCGCAGCGTGTTGTCCACGGTGCCCTTGTAAGTCTGCACCATGTAAGGCTTAGGAGTTTCCATCTTACGCTTGAAGTCGCAGTTGACGTTACCACAGAACAAGGTACGTTCATCCTTCGTCTTAACCGCCTTGCCCTTGTCTGGCAGAGAGCCTATGTATAGGCATGCCAACTGTCGTGCCTGCTGTTCGTCAAAGTTGCCTGTAATGGTAAATGTGAAGTTGTTGGCATTGGTGAACTGCTCACGCATAATCTCCATGCTGCGGTCCAGTGA
>JAEEGH010010017.1_pt1 | contig 21873 bp, 27 predicted proteins | sample 9134181 | NCBI WGS metagenome assembly JAEEGH01 (sample SAMN16246544, study PRJNA631951) | gut metagenome | biome: gut microbiome; feature: rumen; material: DP-attached | host: Bos | place: Iran: Karaj | collected 2018-10
TTGTCGGCCAAAAACCTACATCTAGCAAATCACCTACCATCAGCGGAATTGCATATTTCAAATCCGAATCGTACCAGTCGAGGCTTTTAGCAATATCTTTTCTGGCAATCATTCCAATCCCCTTTGAAAGACTTGCATTATTATATTTATACTCAATCCCATCCCAGAACATTTCATACCCTTCTGGAATTTTTATATCTCTTGAACATGAACACTCTGGTATTACATACAAATCTGCATTTTGAGAGAAAACTTTATCAAGTTTTTCTTGCGTACAATTACTGGTGTTAAAACTTACTATTTTCATAAAAAACCTCCTTTTTCTATTATACAACAACTTTCCGCATTCCGCCAAACAAGTTATTCCGATACAACACCTTTTCGGTATTCATTTTCACCTCTCATTTGACACTCTATATCAGCCAACGACATTCCGACTTCAGATTCAAAGCCTTTATCAGACTGAACAAATTCTGCAATTCTGCTCCTTTTACCATCGTCGGCATAAGTTCGGTTTATCAAGTCCGTATTCTCAAGCGGATCATCCATCGTCCAATACTTCATGCCGTTAATTACAAGAACGCGATAATCTGAATTGCCAAACCGTTCCGTATAACCTGCGTCGCGAATCAAATACGCAAAATCAACAATCTGCTGTTTGGCGCTAGGATTCCATGCAAGACAAGTGTATTCATGTGGAGCCGACGGATATGTTTTTGCATACTGCCAGCGGCACGAGGAAGTAAATTCTTCAGCTTCTTTTAAGGTCATAATGCTGCCTCCTTTCGTTTACGCCCCATCCAAAAGAATCATTTTTTGGCTTTCTCAGTCTTGTTTTCCAACTTCTTAAATATACGCCCTGTAAACTCATCCACTATTTTTCCAAGCCACACATCATTTCTTGTAAGTCCCCTATTATATTTTTCTTTATTGCCTTCCTTATAATAAATGAATAAATCAGCATTACTGTCATCGCAAAAAAAATCCTGTTTTAGGCGGCCAGACGTTAGAAACTTTGAAACTCTTTTATAAAAGCTTTTAATCTTATAATATGAAACATTTTTTTGGATAACATCTTTTTCATTTTCCAAATTCTCAATCTTGGTTACGTGCCCATCCTTATAAATTTTGATTTTAGAGCACATCTTTGGTTTCTTCTCAAAAAAACTGTAACATGATACAACATATTCCATACACTCAACATCTCTAATGTTAATTTCATGCTCAATAATAATTCCCGGCAACCCCAAATCGGTTTTTACAGTTTCAATAATTTTATAATACGGAGAATGTATATCCAGATTTTTTAAATTTAAATCATCATGATAAGTTTGAAGATGCAATATTTTCTTATCAAGTTTATCAAACTCTGGAATAAAATGGGTTATATCACCATAATCTTCCTTACTTGTAATTAATTGCCATTTATCCTTTTTCAAATTTACTATCACACGAACATACTCTTTTGTCATTTTACAGATAAAGAAAAATTCTTCCCCTCTATTTTTAGACAAAATTCCCCTGCGATATGAGGTTTCATCAATAGATTTTTCTTTTTCCAAAAATGCTTTCTTTTCACAGATTCTTTTGTCGATTCTTTCTTTCATTGTTTTAAAATACTCAGCATACTCAGAAGAAAGAGCGGCTTCTAAGCAATTATATTTTTTTATAATTTTAGTTTTTCTAGACGGTATCCCCAGATTCCAATAAACCCCCAAACAGGAACGGCCATCTGTTTGATAAAAATAATATTGGTTGTCAAAGTCGTAAGTGCTTGGAGTTCTAGCATTATAATAAGCGCACAAATTAATCTCATGATAATCATCAACATACAAATTTATTTCCGCAGCAGCGATAATTATATCAAGAGGCAAGCGTTCCACAAGAGTATGTTCATATGTAACTCCACCAACAGGTCGCTTTATAAGCGGAAAGGGTGTTTTTCTCATATATTTTCCCTATAAAGAAAATCATTCCATAATTCACCCCGTGAAACTAACCTACTAACCATCACATAGCGGTATCTTTTTCGGATTCACTCTTTTATATCGTCAGCAAGTTTTCCAAACTTCTTCTCAGCCCTTTGTATTTCTTTTTCGGCATAATCTTTATCATAGGTCGCAATAGTTCCGTTCGCCATATGCTCCACATCATAATCTGTCATTTCGCAATCCATATAGATTCCGTCACTCATACAAACATTAATCTCCAATGTACCTATATCTCTTTCTAATTCTTTCTTTAATCTCATCTGACAATGTTTTGCCGCTTATTTCTTCTTGAAGAGCTATTACTTTTTCAGCCCTATCTTTATCGTAGGTCGCTATAGTTCCATTACTTATCTGCTCCACATCCTTGTCCGTAATTTCGCAATCCATATAAATTCCGTCACTCATACAAACATTAATCTCCGATGTATTTGTATCCTTTTCTAATTCTTTCCTTTTCTTGCCCTGTTAACTTTTTTCCGATTCTCTTTTCTTCCCGCTCAATAACTTTCTCAGCCCTATTTTTGTCGTAAGTCGGAATTGGGTCATCTATATGCTTAACATCATAATCTGTTATCTCGCAATCCATATAGACACCGTCACACATATATACCCCCCGTTCAACAAGCAGCTTTCATATCCAAATTCTAAATTTGAATTACCTGTCCAACATGGTCGCTCATATCTCTGCCCAAATCAAACAAGTCATATTCTTTTACCGAAAAATTTGAATACGCGTAATCAAGAAAGAAGGGCTGTTCTTCCTTAAACTGATGATAATATGTCGCGCGAGACTCGTGGCCCAAAGATTCATTTTTTGATTTATGATAAAGAGACTTAAAGCCATAAGACTCTAATAATTCATTTACAGGAATAAGATTTGCGTCGGGATTTTTCGCTTCCTCCTTATGGTACAAATTGAAATCCCCGACAACGATTGTTTTTTCCGTAAAATGCGGAACGTAATATTTCAATATTTCTTCCGCTATCTGCAAGTATGTTTTGTTTTTATTCTCATTTATTTTTGTGGGCCAAATTCCAATGATTAAAAAGTCTTTATAGCACAAAGGTATTGCAAAACTCAATTTCTCATTATACCAAGCAGGAACATACGCATCGCCTTTTTTCCAAATTAAGCCCAACCCCTTTGGATTTTTCCCGCCAGTTGAATTGCCAGACCACACCATCTCAAAACCTTTTTTAAGCTTAATTTCAGATTCCCATGTTATTTCCGGCACAACATATATGTCAGATTTTAGCTCAAAAAGCCTTTCAATTTTCTCCTGCGTACAGTTGCTAATATTGTAGCTTACAATTTTTGTTTCTTGTTTATTGATTTTTCTCATTTCTTCATAATAATCATAAACATTCTTGGAACCCCTTACATACTCCTCATTATATTTCCTTGAGATTATTGGACACAAAACTCCTAAATAATCCAAATACACCTGATAATGCACATCCGGTCCTGGTTTACATCCCCAAACAAGATTCTTCATGTCAAAGTCACGTTCATATTCATTTATATAACGCACTATCAACCTTCTCTCCGCTACCAACTCTTCATAAGAAAGTTTTTCCAATTCCTCTTTCGTTGGCATAAGAATCATAATCCAGCCTCCTTTATAAAGAATTATACCACATTTACGGTGTCATAGAGTGACACCGTAAAAAAAAATATTTTTTTTGAAGATTTTTCGAAAAAAAACATAAAAATTGCTTGACAAATTCCCATTTTGGGAACTATAATAGCATCGTGCATGTGATTTCGCGAAAGACATTGTGCGACTATTGGAAAAAGGCGCCGGAAACCGAACAGCCGTTAAAGGCGTGGTTTGCCGAAGCCCAAAAAGCCAAGTGGACAAGTCCTGCTAACATAAAAGAAAAATACCGTTCCGCTAGTTTTTTGGCCAACAATCGCGTTGTCTTTAACATTTGCGGAAACAAGCACCGTTTGATTGTTCGCATAAATTATGATTCGCAAACCGTATTCATAAGATTTGTTGGAACTCATTCGGAGTATGATAAAATCAATGCGGAGGAAGTCTAATGTCATACAATAAGCTGCTAAAAACAAAGGCGGATTACAACAACGCCCTAAAAAGAATCGACGAGATTTTTGACGCAAAAAAGGGAAGCCCAGAATTTGACGAATTGGAACTTCTCGTTGCGCTCGTCGAACTTTACGAAAAAGAGCATTTTCCGATTGAAGCGCCAGATCCAGTTTCCGCCATTAAGTTTAGAATGGAGCAAGAAGGTCTTTCCAACGAAGACATGGTTCAATATCTTGGAAGTAAATCTCGTGTTTCCGAAGTGTTTTCCCACAAACGCTCTTTAAGCATAGCGATGATACGAAAGCTCGTCACAGGCCTTCACATTCCCGCCGAAGTTTTGCTTGGCGCAAGCGTGATGTAAATCACCTCGCATCTGGCAATCCGGCGGCACAAAGACTTTTAGCGAGGGGAAACGTTCAAAACGAAGTTAAATCTCCTCCACCAACTCGTGGCATGACAGGCCTCCTAAAAATCCCCGTACTCGTCAAATTCTTCGCGGATGTCGTCGTCTTCCATCAAAAGCTCCATGTCCGACTTGCTGGAAGTTCCGTCTTGGAAGCGTTCGTAAAGACCGTGCGAATCGCCGTAACCGCTATGATCGTCGCTCCCATACCCATCATAGTCGTAATCGTAGCGCTCGCCGTCAGAAAAATCTTCGTATCCATAATCGTCTTTGGAGCCGCCCCTATCCTGAGCGCCCGCTCCGCCCATAGCAAAAAGAACAATCGCTACAACCACAATTAAAAGAATCATGTCCGGCCTCCTTGTGATAGTATTATAGCGCAAAGCCAAACTCAATCAACGATTTCCCAAACAAAGCTGGCCCCGTCTTCCACGGGAATATCGTCGGGAGTAAAATCCATATCGGAACAGCAGCATTCTGATTTTTCAAAACTGCCGTACTCCAACCTTGTTGAAGAATGTATGATTATTTCATCCCAATTATAATTTATGCAAAGCAGCTTTCCAAGTTTTACGCCCATGCCTTCGCAAAGCGCAAACTCTGTTTTCAAAATTCGCGTAGCCCCGTTCATAATTCTTATCGCTTTCTTTTAGAGCCAAACTGACGACAACATAATCCACGCCAATTTTTAGCGAGCCGACGCCTTTTACCGTAATCTCACGACTTCTTTCCATAGCGACACCTCCTAGGCTTGCCCGCCCTTTTTCCAAGCCTTACAGAGATAATTATAACGCGCCTAGGTTGTCATAGAGTGACACCGTAAAAAATATTTTTTACGATTTTTTCTAGCGAGGGAAAACGCTCAAAAGGAAGTTAAATTTCCTCCACCAACTCAAAGCGCCATTTTTGCTGAACGTCGGGGTACTTGGCGTGGTCAACTTCGCTTAGAAACATGGACTTTCCGCGGATCCAAAGGGAATTGTCGCCGTAAAGCCGGCGGTAGACTACGTATTCCTCTTTTGTTTCAGAATGAAAGGCAACGTCCTCGACAATGTAATATTTGTTCTTAAAGTGTTTGTAGATTCCGTGTATTTTCACGTCGCGTTTTTCTTGTTTTTCTTGGGGCATTTTATGCTAAACTCGCTTCCTTTAACGCTTCAAGAACTTTGTCCAATGGCGCCCCCATTTTTTCCGCAGCTGTTTCAGGTGTGGCGCCAAATTCTTTTACGGCGACGAGAGCGGCTTCCACGGCTTTTTGTTGCGCGCCTTGTTCCACCCCCCTATTGAATGAATAAGTCTTTTCGCGTTCCCAATCCATAAACTGCTTCCTCCACTGCGTGTTGCGCTTGGCGTTATCCACAAGTCTTTTCACTTTGTCGGTAAAGGCGTTGGAGCTCTTGTTGTTGAAAACCATTTTCAAAAACGCCTTTTGCTCTTTGTTAAACAGTTTATCACAATTTTTAGAAATAAAAAAGTACTTGTAGGCTCTGTCGCCCATTTTTATTTTCGGATCTTCGACGCAAAGATTTTCAAAAGTGTATTTTGCAAGGCCTTTCTCAAAAATGTCGTCAACGCAAATAAACACGACGAATGTGGTCTTTAAATCCTTGTAATCTTGCCCCGATTTTAAAAGGTCAACATCCATGACGCCTTGGTAGTACCTGGCGCGCTCAGGCAGCTCCTTTGTGTCTTTGGCTTGCAGCTCAATGTTGTAAACCTTTTGTCCGTCCGCGTCCTTGGCGTAAACGTCCATACGGATTCCCTTGCTTCCAAAGTCAACGTTGACTTCCTCTTCCTGCGACATTTCAATCCGCTCGATTTTAAACTCAAGAAGAATCTCTAGCAGCTCTTGGCACACATCGGGATTGTTCCTCATCACCTTGTAGAAAATGAAATTGTTGGCGATGGTGGCGTTCTCCCACTTTTCTTCTAGCGTTTGCTCTTTTTGAATTTCACTCATAAAACGTCTCCTATAAAAAAAACGGGAACCGCGTTTTGCGATTCCCTATGCATATAAGATATAAATTTTATTTAAGAATTTTGCACAAAATTTTCAAAATCGTAATTTTTTTTGCGCGATTTATTACATTATGCTATACATTTGTGTTTTTTTTCGGCACGATTTTTGTCCAATGCGAGCCCATATTTCTGCTTTGACTGTCGATGTATTTTTCATACCTCGCCTCTAAGTCGTCTTTTTTTCCGCTCATAAACGCATCCAACTCCGCCTTAAGCGCCTCATAGCGCAAGCGCTTTTCTTCTTTTGCAAAGTGAACGTCGCGGAACTGTTCGGGGTTGTTTTGATAGCAAAGCTTTTCGTCGCCAAACTGTTCGCTGGTAAGGTCAAAGACGCAGTTGCCGCTTTCGGTGGGAACGACGTTGTAGCAGTGGTAGTTTCCGCCGTCGCGAAGTATGCCGTAGACTTTTCCGCCAAAAACGTCTTGCGCCAAAAAGGCTGTGATTGAGCATTGGCCCAAAGTTTTGTTTTCCGGCGTCCAGTCCTGCCTCATTCGAGGGGCGCAAGTTTGCGCGCTCCAAATTTCGCAAAGCAAGTCGTACAAGTGCCGCGGATTTTTTATTTTTGCGTAAGCCGGATTTGTCGGAACGCAATCCGCTCCCTGCCAGCCGAAAAAATTATAGGACATACACCGCTCCTCCTAAAAATCAGTTTCCGTCGCCGATTCCCCAATTATACTTTTGATCGAACAAATAGTCCACGCATTCGCCAAAATTCATATTTTTTAAAGCGCTAAATTTATCCTTTGAGCATGAAAAGGCTGCCTGGTCAACCGAATGAAAAACAATCTCGTCAATTCCAACTGCGCCTGCCGCAATCATTTGAACAAGATACATAAATTCCTTGTTTCCGCCAAAAGCTCCACAGCCCCAATTTCCGGTGTGAACAGCGACTGCGCGAGAGTTAGAAACAGAGCGGGCCTTTTCAAAAGCGCACAAAAGAGTTTTTAACGTAAATTCGATTTCCGTCTTTGAGTACGTTCCGCTTCCGCCAGCAAGAGCGGCCACCGCTATTATGTTTGACTTTACGTTTCCGTCAAAGACTTTTATTCCGGCAAGAATTTCTTCCTTGCTTGCGCGACAAAAATTATTTCCATAAAGATTTCCGATCCGGCCGCCGCTCAAGACAGGCCTTGTGTTAACGCAAATCCAATACGGAACATTTTGAACCAATACCGGCGTGGGAATTCTCAAACCACTATTCAAGTCACGGTTGATCGTCCAAGCGTTATAGGCCTTGCCTCGGTTCAGCGACAAATACTCACAGACAGAAAACAAAAGAGGATGCTCCAACGTTTGAATCTCGTCCTGGGCAAAAAGATCCGAGCCGTAAAATCCAAACAACCTAGCGTCCGCAAAATTCAAATGCCAAACTGAGCAAGCCTCGCTTGACTTGTCTTTTGCGTAATTAAAAAAATCATCTTGTAGTTTGATTTTAAGCGGAGAAAAACTCAGCGCGCCGTCAGCGTCAAATTGTTCGTTAAAAGCGCATTGAAAAACGCTCAAACTTCCTTGTTGATCCTTGTATTTTTCAAGAGCCGTTGCGTAAAATTCTTCTTTTACCTTGTTGGAAATAAGCGGCGGATAATTTTGAATCAAATCTTGGTACGAAAGAACGCCGCTCCACCTTTCATTAGAAAAGATTTCTGAATCGCCCACGCTCCACCCCTACTTATACAACTTGGCGACTCTTTTAGCCTCGTCGCGGATTTGCTCGGCCAGCCATTGGGGTTTTATTACGCGGGCGCAGGAGCCAAAGGCCATCACCCAGCTAAGAATGACTTGCCTTTGGTTGCTTTTAAATTTCAGCGTCACGCTTCCGTCCTTGTCCTTTGTGATTTTTTGGCTCTTGTGCCATTCGCGCTCGGTGATGTAGTTGGCAAGGCTTTTTTCAAAGCGGATTTCGTAAAGTTCTGGAGGCTCGGGATTGTTCCAAACACCAAAGGACAAATCGATGTGGCGGCTGGGGTCAAAATCTTTGGGAACGTCAAAGCGCTCCTTCAAAAATTCCACGCCGCGAATTCTTGACAGCGCGTAAATCCTAACTTCATTGGCGCCGCAATCAAAGCCCATCACATACCACGAGCCTTTTTGACAAACCACATGATAAGAATCAAAAGTCTTTTTCTTGTAGGCGGAGCTTCCGGAACTCTTGTATTCAAAGCAAACGCGCAGCCTTGACTTTATGGCCTTAAAAACCGCGTCAAAAACTTGCGGCTCGATTTTTGGAAGCGGGTCGGAAATAAAAGAAACGTCCTTATTCAAGAACGAAGCGTCAACGCTGACTTGCTCGGGAAGCAGCTCCGCGATTTTTTCCATTATGCTTCTGAACGAATCTTCAAGCGGAGTGTTCTTGTACTGTTCCAAAAGCGGCATCACCGTGCTCACAGTGAACAAGTCGCCTTCGGTCAACAGCACGCTTTGAATCGCGAAAGTCGAATCGGAATAATAGTAGCCCTTGCGCGCCTTGTCAAACTCAAGCGGAGCGTCGTAACGGTCGCGAAGAAATTCCATGTCGCGCAAAACGGTGCGGCGTGAGATTCCGTACTTATCCATAATGTCATCGACATTGGGATAGCCGCCGTTCCTGATCCACTTGTCAATTTGAAGCAAGCGGTGCGTCTTGAATTTATCTTCGCGTTCTTTTGCCATCAGAGATACTTCACCAATTCCGCAATCACGCCTTTCATGCGGTCGTCGCTTAGGCCGTAGTCCATTTGCTTGTAGCTCCAGGCTGCGCGGCCGATTCCGCATTCGTTAAAGGCGGCGTTGATGTCCTTGTACCAGGCCAGCGTTTGCTCCGGGCTGGCGCGGTCGATGACGCCGTACTCGCCGCAGTAAAGGGGAACGCCGCGCTCTTGGCAAACCTTGATTCCGGCCTGCCACTTTTTGACAAAATATTCCGGGCCGTAAGTTTTTGACTCGTCCTCGGCATGGCTTATAAAATCCGGAAAGCCGCAAGAGCGCGCCGCGTCGTCGTGCTCTTTATAGGTCGTAGGATATCCCAGCCTAAAGCCGTGCGGCATACCCGCCACCCAAGGCGCGCCCTGGTGGGTGAACATAAGGGGATCGTAGCAGTGAAAATTGTAGACGACATTCTCGTCTGCGGGCGCGGCCAAATCTTTTAGCGCGTCGATCGAATTGTTCCAATAGCCGCCCAGCAAAATCTTTATCGTCTTTGAATGCTTTCTGATTGTCTCAATCGCTTTGGCGGAAATTTTGTTCCACGCGTCGCTGTAAGACGGAGAGGTCACTTCGTTCAAAAGCTCAAAGGCCATCATGTCTTCGTATTTAACGTAGCGCTTGGAGAACTCTTCCCACAAAGCGTAAAAATGCGCGTGAAGCTTTTCGTCGGCAAAAAAATTGTTCTTGTCTTCGCCAGCGTCAAACGAATAGCCCAAAGTTTTGTGGACGTCCAAAATCAAGTTGAGCTTGTTTTCCTTTGCCCAGGCGATCGCGTTGTCAACGTAGCCGAATCCGCTCTCAATAAAGGAGCCGTCCTCACGCTGAAAAACCTGCCAGTCAACCGGCACGCGAACATGGTCGATTCCCCAAGCAGAGGCCTTTTTAAAATCTTCTTTTACAATGAACGTCTTGTAATGCTCGTCCGTGTATTCCTTGCACTGAGAAAGCCATCCGCCAAAATTAACGCCTTTTTCGTAGCCAACAAATTTTTTCATAAATGCCTCGCGCTCAGTTTATACGATGGCTCGGCTTTAGTCTAGGGTGTGCGAGCATTGCGCCGACTGCTTTTCTGCGGTATACTGTTTTATCATATTTTTTGGAGAAAACTATGGACCATACAAACAGACCTCGCGGAAGGGACAAGAACGTAACCGAAGGCGGAAAAGGCGCTTACAGGCGCGGAGACGGCTTGGGCACAGGCCCGGTCGGATCTTCTGACGGATATTCGTCAAGACAGGACGACGGCGGCTTTGGCAAAAAGGCCGTCACTCGCGGCGGAAGCGGAAGCCTTATCGTAATCGTCTTGTTCTTGCTTTTTAAATTCTTTTTTGGCGGAACGTCTCAAGACGGCGCGGGCCAAGAGTCAGGCGGAGCGGTTGAGCAAATTTTAGGAGCGCTTGCCGGCGACAGCCAAGGCGCTCAAAGCCCAGCGCAGTTTGCAGGCCACTCTTCCGGCGCAAGCAACAGTTCCGGCGTAAACGCCTCGGACTCCAACGTTGACACAAGCGTGGCCCCCGGAAGCCGCGCCAAATACACGCAAATCGCGGGGAACGGAAACGACGCCATTACTATGATGGTTTACATGTGCGGAACCGACTTGGAATCCCAGCACGGAATGGCTTCCTCCGACTTGGCCGAAATGGCGGCGGCAAACTTTGGCGACAAAATCAACATCGTTGTCTACACAGGCGGCTGCAAGCAATGGAAGATAAGCTCCATCTCAAACGCCACAAACCAGATTTACCAAGTGACGCAAGGAAAGCTTAAGACTTTGGTCAAAGACGACGGCGCCAAAAAGATGACGGACCCCGCCACCCTTTCTGCCTTTATCAAATGGTCGGCAAAGAACTTTCCCGCCAACCGAAACATTTTGGTTTTTTGGGACCACGGCGGCGGCTCGGTCAGCGGCTACGGCTACGACGAAAAATTCCCAAAAGCCGGCTCGATGAATTTGGCCAACATCAACAAGGCGCTAAAAACCGGCGGCGTAAAGTTTGACTTTATCGGCTTTGACGCCTGCTTGATGGCCACCGCGGAAACAGCGCTTATGCTAAACCCGCACGCGGACTACATGATCGGCTCGGAAGAAACGGAGCCAGGAATCGGCTGGTATTACACAGACTGGCTTAGCCGCCTTGCCGCCGACACCGCGATGCCCACCGTTCAAATCGGAAAGCTTATCGCCGACGACTTTGTGGACCAATGCGCGATAAAGTGCCGCGGACAGCAGACAACTCTTTCCGTCATCGACTTGGCGGAATTTGCAAACACAGTTCCCGCTCCACTGTCGGCCTTTTCAAAATCGCTTTCAAAGCTCATCACAAACAACGACTACAAAACAGTTTCCGACGCGCGCTACTACACGCGCGAATTCGCAAGAAGTTCCCGCATCGACCAAATCGACTTGGTTCACCTTTGCAAAAACGTCGGCAACGCCGAAGGAAAAAATTTGGCCGCCGCTCTTACAAACGCGGTAAAGTACAACAAGACTTCGACAAACATCAGCGACGCTTACGGCGTTTCGATTTACTTTCCCTACCAGCGCGCGTCAAGCGTTGACGAAATCTGCGACACTTACAGCGCGATTGGAATGGACCAAAGCTACGCGGAATGCATCCGACAGTTCGCCAATTTGGAAATCAGCGGACAGGTCGCGGCGGGCGGCCAAAGCTCTCCGATGGACTCTCTCTTTGGCCTTCTTGGCGGAACGGACGGCGGCGCAGTAAGCCCGGACGCGATCGGCGATTTGCTAGGCGCGTTCTTTGGAAGAAGTAGCGGCTCCACAAAAGCCGCGGCCCAATACATTTCGGTCAACCATTTTGACAAGACAAACTTGTTCTGGAAAAATGGCGGTTCCGGCAAAGTGATTTCTATGAGCGAGGCGCAGTGGAGCTTGGTTCACGCCTTGGACTTGAACATGTTCTACGACGACGGAAACGGCTACATCGATTTGGGCTTGGACAACGTTTACGAATTTACAAAAGACGGAGACCTTGTCGCTCCGTCCGACAAAACTTGGCTTTCCATCAACGGACAGCCTGTGGCCTACTACCACACCGACACAACGGAAATCGGAAACCAATACACAATCACCGGCCTCGTTCCCGCCTTGTTGAACGGAAACCGCGTCAACATTTGGCTTGTCTTTGACAACAAAAATCCCAAGGGAATTATTTCCGGAGCCAGCGCCGACTACAAGGGAGCCACGCTTCAAGCCGCCAAAACAGCGATCTCGCTAAAGGCTGGAGACAAGGTTGACTTTTTGTGCGACTACTACTCTTACGACGGAAAGTATCAGGACAGCTACTTTCTTGGCGAGCCTTGGATTGTCGGAAGCCAAGTACAAATCAGCAACACAAAGGTCGGAAACGGAAAGGCAAAGCTTATGTTCCGCTTTACCGACATTTACAACAAAGAGTATTGGTCAGAAGCGGTGGAACTTTAGGAGAATATTATGGAAGACACAAGCGAAAAAAGCATCGCGGTTTTGATTGACGCGGACAACACGCCCGGCAAAAAACTAAAATTGATTTTGCAGGAAATCGCCGTTCACGGCCACATCATAACCAAGCGCGCTTACGGAGACTTTTCTTCGGAGCACTTAAAGAATTGGAAGCGCGACCTAAACGACAACGCCATCATTCCAATCCAGCAGTTCGCCTACACGCAGGGAAAAAATTCCAGCGACTCGGCGATGATCATCGACGCGATGGACTTGCTTTACACAGACAAGTACGACTCAATCGCGCTTGTCACAAGCGACTCAGACTTTACAAAATTGGCGACGCGCCTTCGCGAAAGCCAAATTTACGTTTTTGGCGTGGGCCAAAAAAAGACGCCGCCGTCATTCGTCAACGCCTGCGACGATTTTATTTACATTGAAAACTTGACCGACGACGAAGACGAAGAGGCCGAAGAAAAAGCCGACGACTCAAAACCCAAGCACAAGGTGACAAAAGTCCGCAGCGCTTTCTTTAGAAAATCGCCCGGCGACAAAATGACCGACCGTCAGTTTAGGAAAATCTTTAAGCTCTTGACCAACGCCTACGAAAAGTACGCCGCCGAAGACGGCTGGGCCGACGTCAGCGCCGCGGGAAATTTCTTTAAGCGCCAAGACCCGGGCTTTGACACGCTTGACTACGGCTTTAGAAAGCTTTCCGACATCATCCTTTACCTAAAGGACGACTTTGAGCTTCAAAAGCTCCCGTCGGAACGCAACAGCCGCTACGCGCGAATGCAGTACCGGCCAAAGTAAGCAAGACAAAAAAAAATCCGCGGCAACCACCGCGGATTTTTTTTACCGTTCCTACTTCTGTCCGTAATAGGCGTTTGGCCCGTGCTTTCGCTCGTAGTGCTTTTTTATGATGTAGTCCGGGAGCGGCTGCACGCCGGGGTTTATGCTAAGCGTGTTCAGCGCCATCCTGCAAACTTCTTCCAAGACGGCGGCGTTGTAGACGGCTTTTTGCGCGTCGCTTCCCCAGGCAAAGGGTCCGTGGCCGCCGACCAAAACCATCGTCACTTCCGACGGATTAAGCTTTAGTCCCGCAAAGTGCTCTACAATCGCGTTGCCGGTTTCCAACTCGTAGTCGCTTTCCACCATTTCTTTGGAAAGGTAGGGCGTGCACGGAACGGCTGTCTGGATGTGGTCGGCGTGGGTCGTTCCAAAAAGCGGAACGGACTTTAGCGCCTGCGCCCAAGAAACCGCCGCCGTCGAATGCGTGTGGATGATTCCGCCGATTTTGGCTCCGCCTTCCACCGCGAATTTTTTGTACAAAACAATGTGCGTCGGCGTGTCGCTCGACGGATTAAGGCTTCCTTCGACGCGATTTCCTTCAAGGTCAAGGACGACCATCGAGTCGGGCGTTAGCTTTTCGTAGGGAACTCCCGACGGCTTGATCGCAAATACGCCCTTGTCCTTGTCAAAGGCGCTGACGTTTCCCCAAGTGTAAAGCGCCAAACGCTGCGCGGGGATTTGCATGTTGGCCTCGTAGGCCTCTTCTTTTAATGACTGATACGCTGACATAATTTACTCCAAGTTTTCGACGGCGGCCTTTTCAACCGCCAAGCCTTTTTTGTAGTTGGCAAAGAATTTGTTAAAGCCTTCAACGTCGGCCGCGTCGGGAGCGGTCTTTGTGACTTCCGCGCTGGCAAAAACGATTTTGCTTAGCCAATCGCCAAGGCTCATTCCCTTTTTGTCCGAAGCGTAGGCCGCCAAAAGCGCCATGCCCCAAGGCCCGCCCTCGCCCGCCGTTTTCATCGAGCTTACCGCGGTGTGCATCGCGGCCGCCATGATTTTGGCGCCGACGCCGGCAGTCTTAAAGAAGCCGCCGTGCCCCGTAAGCGAATCAAGCGCGACTTTTTCTTTTTCAAACAAAATGTCCATGCCGGCGCGCAAGGCTCCCAGCGCGGTGAACAATTGGGCGCGCATGAAATTTTCCAAAGTGAAGTTTGCGTTTTGCGTCCTGACAAAAAGCGGGCGGCCGCTTGCAAAGCCGGTGATCGATTCGCCCGAAATGTAATTGTAAGGAATCAAGCCGCCGCAATCTTTGTCGCCGTTTAAAGCCAATCCCAGCAAAGTGTCGTAAAGCTGGCCCTTTGAAAAATTGGCGCCCAAGGCGGTCGCGGCGCTTCCGAACAATTTTATCCACTTGTCGTATTCGCCGGTGCAGTTGTTGGCGTGGGCCATTGCGGCGGCGCTTCCGTCCGGGGTCTGGACAATGTCTATTTGGTTTTTGTAGGCGGCCTTCAATGGCTTTTCCAAAACGACCATGGCAAAGACTGACGTTCCCGCGCTGACGTTTCCGGTTCTGGCCGCCACGCTGTTAGTGGCAACCATTCCGGTTCCCGCGTCGCCTTCCGGCGGAGCGAGGAGGCATCCGGCCTCAAAGGTTCCCGTAGGATCCAAGAATTTCGCGCCCGCGTCGGTCAAGCTTCCAGCGTTGTCTCCGGCCAGCAAAACGCGCGGCAAAATCGATTCAAGCTTCCACGGAATTTTTTTGTCGGCCACAAGATTGTCAAAGGCGGCAAGCATTTTTTTGTCGTAATTTTTTATGGCGGAGTCAATCGGGAACATTCCGGAAGCGTCTCCGATTCCCAAAACTTTTTGGCCGCTAAGCTTAAAGTGAACCCAACCGGCAAGCGTGTTAATGCTCGCGATTTGGGGAACGTGCTTTTCTCCATTTAAAATCGCTTGGTACAAGTGCGAGGCGCTCCAACGTTCCGGCACCGGAAAGTTGAACAAGTCCGTCAATTTTTCGCTGGCCTCTCCTGTAATCGTGTTGCGCCAAGTTCGGAACGGAACAAGAAGATTTTCGTCCTTGTCAAAGGCAAGGTAGCCGTGCATCATCGCGCTGATTCCAAGCGCGCGGGCCTTTTTAAGTTCCAGCCCAAACTTGCTTTTAACGTCGGCCTTTAGTTCGGCAAAGGCGGTTTGCAATCCCTTTTGGACCAAATCCAACGAGTAAGTCCAAACGCCGTCAACCAGAGAATTTTCCCAGTCAAAGGCGCCTTGCGCGGCCGGATTGAAAGCGTCGTCAATCAAAACCGCCTTGATTCTGGTCGAGCCAAATTCAATTCCAATGCATGATGAGTCCAATTCCGCTTGCGTCATAAAATCTCCTTGCAACCTTACGGCCGCTACTCAACGTTTTCCTTAAAGTATATGTCCAACGGCATATTGATTATTTTTTGCGCGTCGCTTTGAAGGACGATTTTTTTGTAAATCTCCTTCATTACCGCCTGGCCCTGTCCTTTTGGGTCTTGCGAAATCAGCGCGTCGATCTTTCCTTTTTTTATCGCGTCCTTGTTTGATGGAACCAAGTCAAAGCCGGTTACGGCGATCTTGTCCTTAAGGCCAAGTTCCGCGATTCGCTCGCCGACAAAGTGACCCTCGCTGTTGACGATGCAAACGCCCCGCAAGTCGGAACATTCATTCACCAAAGAATCGACGGCTTCGTAAATGTGCTTTTTTTCGGCGCCGCGGGCAATCTTTAAAACGCCCTTGCCTTTTTTTGTCTCGGTAAAGTATTCCTCAAAGCCGCGGCTTCGCTCGTTCAAGTTAAAGGACTCGGAAAAAGGCTTTATCGCCGCAAAGGTTCCCTCGCCTTTGGCAAAAAGCCGCGTGATCTTGGCCGCCAAAAAGCCCGCGCTTAGGGGGTTTTGCGTCGCGGCGCACAAGGGTTCCGAGCCGGGCACTGTCGAGTCCACAAAGCAATAAGGAGACGAAAGGCGCGACTCGCTCAGCAAAACCAAAATTTCTTCCTGCATTACGGGAGCGATGATGTAAGCCGCGCAATCGGACGCTATCATCTTTTTGAACTGTTCGTTAAGGGAATTGCGGTCAGGGCGCTTGAATTCAAAGGACTCCAGCTTAAAGCCAAAGGAAGCGTAGTCGTTTTGGCAGGCTTCCTGGATTCCGTCGTAGATTTCCTGCCAGTAGCCGCTTTCTTCGTTGACGGAGGGGATCAAAACGCCGATTTTGAACTCGCCCTTTTTCTTTAAAAAGCGGGCTATCGGGTCGGGCTTGTAGCCGTTTTCGTTGATGATTTTGAGGATTTTTTGGCGGGTCTCGTCGCTGACGCGGCCGCGGTTGTGCATTACGCGATCCACGGTTCCGGTAGAAACACCCGCTATTTTAGCAATTTCACTAACAGTCATCAAAAAAGCCCTTTTTTGCGTGTTCGTTCACGCAACTTTTAACAGAATAACCGATATTTTGCGGATTGTCAAGGATTATTTTTGGGAACGGATGCAAGCCCAAAAGGCGCGGCTGCAGCGTTCTATTGCGGCGCGATAATTTCAATCACGCCGCAAAAGGAACGAGTCAAGGCTTTAAGCGCAGCGTGCCTTGACCGTTCCTACTTTCCTTGGGCAGCTTCAACAAGTTCAAAGTAAATCGGCTTGGGCTTAAAGTTTTTGTCAAACAAAAGCGCGTTGCCGTAGCCGGGCTTCCAGGCGGGAATCCAGCTGTTTTTGTCCGACACGCCCCACACGATAAAGCTTTCAACGTTGGGCTCTTCCACGGCAAGCTTCATCAGGGATTTCCAAATTTGCTTTTGCTTTGGCTCCAGTTCCTCCAAGCGGCTAAGCGGAATGCGGACGTCAACTTCGCTAAAGCAAATCTTGATTCCAAGGTCGGCGTAACGGCGGATGTTTTGGCGAATCGCTTCCTCATCGTAAGGAAGGTCTGCGGCCAAGTGCAGCTGCATGCCGACTCCGTAAATCGGAACTCCGCGTTCCACAAAATCCTTTACAAGATTGTACATAGCGTCGGCCTTGGCGTAGCCTTTTGCTTCGTTGTTGTATTCGTTCAGGAACAAGTGGGCGTCGGGATCAACCTCGTGGGCTTTTCTTATCGCGCGCTCAAGGTAGCCGGGTCCAAGGGTCCTAAGCCAAACTGTGTCGCGAAGGCTTCCGTCCTCGTTGAACATTTCGTTGACAACGTCATAGTCGCGGATGCGGCCCTTGAACTTTTGCATTACGGTCGTAATGTGCTCGTCCATCATTTGCTCGGCTTCTTCCCGCGTCTTCATTTGGTTGATGAAGGGAGGATTCATTTCGTGCCAGAAAAGCGTGTGCCACTTGGCGACGATTTTATTTTGGTTGGCGAACTTGACGAGGTTTTCGGGATCGCTCCAGTTCCAGAAGGTTTTGTTGGGCCTAAGCTGCGAGCTTTTCATGCAGTTTTCGGCCACAAGAATTTTGGCTTCCGAAGCCAAAAGCTTTTGCGTGTCTTCCGAAAGCAAGTCGGTGACCGACGCGGCAAAGCCAAAGTCAACTCCGCGTTTTTCGGCCGCGCAAGCGATTGTCTTTTTTCCGCAAGACGAGGCGCAGAAGCACAGCGCGCAAAGGGCCGCGATTTTTACGGCGAAAGCCAAAATTCTTTTCATATATTCTCCTTAAGGCTTTTACAGCCTTTTAATTTCCGTTTGAATCGGCGGAACCCGCGTCCTTCTCCTCCCATTTGCGGTAGAAGTTTGCGAGCACGGCGCCGGACAAGTTGTGCCAAACGCTAAAAATCGCGCCGGGAACTGTGGCCATCGCGAGCGAGGGGAAAGCGGTGCCGGCAAGGCTTGTGGCCAGTCCTGAGTTTTGCATTCCGATTTCGATTGAAAGCGCCTTTGTCTTTGACACGTTAAGGCGCAAAAGCTTTCCAAGGCCAAAGCCGCAAGCGTAGCCCAAAAGGTTGTGCAAGATAACGACGGCAAAGACAATCGCGCCTGTCGTGAGAATTTTCTGCGAGTTGCGCGAGACGACCGCTCCGACAATCAAGGCGATTGCGATTACAGAAATCGCGGGCAATATCGCTCCGATTTTTTGCGTGAACTTTCCGAAGAACTTGTTGATGACAAAGCCCAAGCCAATCGGAACGATGACGACCTTTACGATAGAAAGGAACATCGATACGACGTCAACATGAACGCTCTCTTTTAAAAGCAAGTAAGTGATGGCGGGCGTGAGGAGCGGAGCGAGCAAAGTGTTTACGCTTGTCATTCCGACAGAAAGAGCGACGTCGCCCTTGGAAAGATAAGTGATTACGTTGCTGGCGGTTCCGCCGGGACAAGTTCCGACAAGAATGACTCCGGCCAAAAGGCCAACCTCAAGGCCAAAGATTTTTCCCAAGACAAAGGCCAAAAGCGGCATGATGGTGAACTGGGCAAGGCAGCCGATGATGATGTCCTTTGGGCGGGTAAAGACAAGCGCGAAGTCTTCGATTTTGAGCGTGAGTCCCATTCCGAACATGACCAGCATCAAAAGCGGGTTGATCCACGACGGCTGGATCCAAAGACAACTCTGCGGAACAAAGAGCGCCAGAGCGGCCACGGCCAAAATAATCAGGGCCATGAACTTTCCAAAGAAGTTTCCGATTTTTTCTAAAACAGACATGATGTACCTCTAGAAAGGATTTTACCGCAAAGAGAAAATCTTGACAATAAGCGTTTTTTTTAGTGATATATAAGAATGAGCTTTTTAATCCGGCACCAGCATGACTTGATGATCGCGCTGCAGGCGATTTGCCTTTTGACAGCCTTTTTGACTTTGCGAACAAACAACCTTACAAAAAGGCGCAAGGCCGCCATCATTTTTTTGGAACTGAGCGCGACGGGCATTTTGTCGTCGCAGCTAGCCTTTACCGCATACAGCTTTATGATGAACGGAACGGCGCTTTTCATCACAAGGCTTTCAAAATTCGGCGACTACTTTTTTCCGGCCTTTTTGATTTTGAACTTGAACTTCTATTTAAAAGACTTGTTCCTGAACGAAGGCGAGCTTAAGAAAATGCCTTGGGAATTTTATGTTGCGGGAATCGTCTTGCTAATCGAAATCGCGCTGGTCATCATTTCTCAGTTCACCGGCCTTTACTACACGATAGACGCGCGGAACAATTACATCCGAAGCCCCGCCCGTCCGCTGGCCTATATTTTTGCGACAACAGCGCTTTTGCTGCAATTCATTTGCATTCTGCGGAACTTTAAAAGGATTCCGCATGAAACGGCCATTCCGCTTTTGTTCTTCATCGCGATTCCAATAGCCGCAAGCGCGATTCAGTTTAAAATGAAAGGCTTTTACATTACAGGAATTTCTTCCGCCGGAATGGCGATACTCTTGTTCATCTTTGACTTAAAGGAAATGAACAAAAAGGTGGAGCGCGCGCACCGCTTGGAAATAGAAATGCTGGCCCGCTACCAAAAGGAGCTTGAGCAAACCGTTGACGAGCGCACAAAAGAATTACGCGTGGCAAACCAAAAAGTCGAGCGCCTTTTGCTGAACATTTTGCCCGCCGACATCGCGCGCGAATTGACCGAGCGGCCCGGTCAAACAATTTCGCGCAACTACCCCAACGCCACCGTTTTGTTCACCGACATCGTGGGCTTTACAAAAATGAGTTCCGACATGACCGCCGACCAAACCGTAAAAATGCTCAACAAGCTGACCAGCCTTTTTGACGAGCGGGCCGCGCGCGAGGGCGTTGAAAAAATTAAAACGATTGGCGACTCCTACATGGCGGCGACAGGCTTGGACGAAAACGCGCAAAACGGCGGCGTCGAAAAAATGGTCCGCTTTGCGCAAGGCCTTTTGCAGGATGTTGAAGCGTTCAACAAAACTACGGAAAAGCCGGTTCAAATCCGCGTGGGAATCAACAGCGGCGAGCTTGTGGCCGGCGTAATCGGAAAGACAAAATTCATTTACGATATTTGGGGCGACACGGTGAACGTGGCCAGCCGCATGGAAAGTTCCGGCCAGCCGATGAAGATTCACGTTTCCGAAGCCGCTCAAAAACAAGCCGGCGACAAGTTCGCCTGGCAAGGCCCCGTCCAAGTCGAAGTCAAGGGCAAGGGCTTGATGAACGGATATTTTGTTGATTAGTCGTCGTTAAAGACTTTTTTCAATTCTTTAAGATGGCGCTTTACCACATTCTTGTCGGCGTCAGCCACCAGCTTTCTTGCTTCGGCTATCGGATCAATCCCCAAATTTTTTACCATCGCGGCAGTTTCGGGATCTTTGGCCAAAGTGTCGTCGTAACATTCAACCGCGTAGCCGTAGCCCAAAGCCTTGAGTTTGTCCACCGCGTTGCCGCCGGTGATTCCGTTTTTGTTTAGAACCTCGATAACTTTCTTGTCCGCCTGAACAGCCGCGACAACGCCTTCCCTATCCTCCAAATCCAGTCCCAGCTTTTTAAAATCGGACTCCAACTTCTTAAAATTTTTGCAAAACGAAGTCACGTCCGAATCCGTAAGTCCCGTCGCCTTCGCGCTCTGCGCAAACGCCGCGGCTGCCATAAAAAGCGCCAAGCAAACAAATAAAATCTTTTTCATTTTTTTCCTCCGAGTTTATAATATAACTATTATAGCGCGCTTTTTGCGGAAGTGGGGATTTTTTTTGGGGGAGTCGAACGACCGCGCCAAAGCCTAAAACATCGCCATAAGGGCGTCTTGCAGGACTTGGGAGCAGTTGATGCGATGGATGTCCGCAAGGCGGGCTAGGAAGGCTGGCAGGGAAACATTCTTGCGAACGGCCCTTGTGTCGGTCTTTGCCCGGTATTCCATCGTGTCGGCTTTTATAATGGAAAAAACCTCTCCTTTTTTGAGCGCGATTTTATGTTGCGGAGTGGGAGCGGGAATTTTCAAGCCTTCGTCTTCGGCCACGCAAAGCCAGGCGCTCATCGCGTCGCTCATTTGGTCAATCGCGTCCGCCCAATCTTTTCCTGTAGTCACGCAGCCGTCCAAGTCTGGAGTGCGCGCGTAAACTTTGCCGCCTTGTTCTTTAAATGCCGCGGAGTATGTGTACTTCATTTTCCTTCCCCCTGCTTTATTTCCTTTTCGATGTAACGCAAGTCAGATTCGTCAAAATCGTGGCGCTTTAACGGAATTGCCCTGCGCCACCTTGCGTTGAAGTATATGTCGTGGTTGGCGCCATTCCTTTTTAGCCGATAGCCTGCTTTTTCCAAAGCCTTAATAGCTTTTTTCCGCGCGTTCATTTCGCGCCTCCTTAAAAATACACAATTTTACACAACAAGTCAAGTTTTTATTTATTGGTCATAAAAAAAAATTCATCACTATTAAGATATAGACGATTGCGCAAAGTTTGGCTTTTTTTGGAAAAAAAGTGAGAAAAAATTAGAATTATTTTGAATTTTTTGTATAGGAGGGGGAGCGGAGTAAGGCGTCTTGCGCAACATACGACCTAGAATTTAAGTATGAATTCTAGTATAATTCATTAAAACACT
>JAEEGH010010018.1_pt1 | contig 21871 bp, 17 predicted proteins | sample 9134181 | NCBI WGS metagenome assembly JAEEGH01 (sample SAMN16246544, study PRJNA631951) | gut metagenome | biome: gut microbiome; feature: rumen; material: DP-attached | host: Bos | place: Iran: Karaj | collected 2018-10
CCCTGCTCGCTGCGGCGCAGCGCGCCCGCGTCCTTCAAAAGCTGATCGACCAGCGTCGTCTTGCCGTGGTCGACGTGTGCGATGATCGCAACGTTGCGAATATTCATAAAAGCTCCTCTTTTCCTCGGATTGTCTGTATTTCTTTCTAAAAACGAACCGAATTATTATATACCAGAATCGTCCCGGATGCAAGGTTTTTCCGCAAAAAAGCAAGAAAAAAGGCTGCAGATCGCATGCAGCCTTTTGGATCGTTCGTTTTACTCCAGTCCGACGATGCGCCGGAGGATCGCAGCGGCGTCCGAAGCATCCACCGTGCCGTCGGAGGTCATATCCGCGGAAAGCAGCGCCGTGTCGTACAGGGAGGCGGCTCCGACCAGCCATCGCAGCACCGTCGATGCATCCGCCGTCGTGACGTCGCCGGTGCCGTTGGCGTCGCCGGGCAGGTATTCCGGAGCGTCCGCGCCGAGCGTGATGTAGCTCTTCCAGATGAACGCGCCCTGCCCCGTCGCGCAGTCCATGATATAGTACCAGTTCCCGAACTTGGCGCACCCCGTCTCGTAGTAGACCCAGACCTTGTCGCCCTTGTTCAGCGGCCGGTACTTGCTGAAATTCGTCGAGGGCCCGGATCGCAGATTCGAGTCGTCGGCGTTGCAGACGCCCTCCCGATGCGGATGCGGCTCGCGCTCGTAATACGCGACGTAATCGTCGGAAACCCAGCCGGTCAGTCCGCTCTGTTCGTCGTATACCTTCTCCCATTTGCCGCTGGCGTCCGCTTCGATGAAGACCAGGATCGTCCCGAGCGTCAGCGTGCGAACGGACGCATAGGAGGTCGACGGACCTTCCCGCAGGTTCAGCGTGTTTGAAGCCACGATCACGTCGAACTGCGTTTCGGGCGGCGGGCCGGACGTCGGCGAAGGCGTCGGTGAAGGCGTTGCGCTCGGACTTGCCGACGGGGTTGCCGAAGGCGTCGGACTCGGGCTTGCGCTCGGGCTTGCCGAGGGCGTTGCGCTCGGACTTACGGTCGGCAGCGGCGTTGCCCCGTCCTCATAGGTAAAATTGAACACCGCCGTGGATTGGATCGCCTTGCCGTTCTCGTCGTACAGCGTTGCGCCGCGGTAGTAGAACTTCAGTACGTCCACGTACGAATAGCCCTTCTTGACCATCTGGATCGTGCCGCGGTGCGAAAGCCCCGCGCGATGTCCGCTGTTGACGCCCCAGACAAGCTTCCACTGCGTTTTTGCGGTGTGCACCGCGAAGCAGACGGCGCCGGTTGCGGACGGCGCGGCGGCCGTTTTGACCTCGTCCGGCGTGCAGGAGAACGTGACCTGCTTCGTCTTTCCGTCGTTCGTCCTGACGGTCAGCTTCCAGTCGTAGCGCTTCTGCGGCGCAAGCGCGCTCGGATAGCGCGCGGTGCCGGAGGGATTGTCCGGGTCGTACACGCCGACGAGCATGTCGACCGAAACGATCTCCTTGGCGTTCGCCTTCCCGCAAAGGAACGTATACAGCGCGCTGTTCATGCCCTTCGGGTCCGCGCCGTCGATCTCCAGCACGACGTTCTTGGTCGAGCCCAGAAGATCGAACGGGTCATAGCCGAACCAGTACGCGCCCTCGTTCGTCGTGCCGCCCCAGCGGATGCGCGGCGTGATCGCCTGCCCGCCGTTCGCGGTGCTGTAATACGTCTTGACGGTCTTGCCGTTGTAGCGCAGGGTCTGCTTCCAGACCGCGTCGACCGCCGCGATCGTGTTGACGTCGGACGCAATGTAGCCGTAATAGAGCTGCGAGGTCGTCGTGTCATACACGTCGAAATACTTGGACTGCCGCGCCTCGACCTCGGCCAGCGCAAAGCCCTTGGCGCAGATCGCCTCGGTCTTCAGCACGTCGGGCTTCGATGAATCGGACATCTCGCCGCTGACGACGCCGTACAGGTAGTGGTGCATGCCGACGTAATTGATCAGGCGCAGCGTACCGTTGTCGTTGCAGAACACGAAGTCGCCGTAATACTTGCGCGTGCCGTGCTTCGGATTGTCGAACGTCAGGATCGTGTTCGCGTCCGTCCCGACGCGTCTGAGCCGTGCAGAGGTCTTTGTCGTCGCGAGCGTTCCCGCGGACGAATGCGAGACGGTGATCGTGCCGTCGCTGATCTTAGCGGTCACGGTCCCGCCGGTCACGGTCTTGTCGCCGACCGCGTATTTGCCGGACAGGCTGACCTTCAGCGTGTCCGCGCCGTTGGAGGAAAGCAGCACGCGCACGACCGTTTCCGCATCGTCGGCTGCGGCAGCCGGCAGCGCGACCGGCAGCAGCAGCAAACTGAGCAGCAGGCAAAGCAGCTTCTTCACGGGCGCGTCCTCCCTTCCTTTGATTTCTGCCTCCGTTATACCATATCCGCATAAAAAAACAAACGCCTGCCGGCGTTTGTTGAAAGTTTATTTACAAGGATGACGAATTTATGTTGCAATTCCGGAAAATTATGTCAGCGGCGCGTAGATCTGCATGACCGCCTCCGCGGCCTTGATGCCGTCGACCGCCGCGCTGACGATGCCGCCCGCATAGCCCGCGCCTTCGCCGACCGGGTACAGCCCGCGGTGCGAGGCGGATTCCATCGACGCGTCGCGCAGGATCCGCAGCGGCGACGACGTGCGGCTTTCGACCGCGGTCAGAACGGCGTCCTCCATGTCGTAGCCCTTGAGCTGACGCCCGAACGCTTTGATCCCGTCGCGGACGCCCTGCGACACAAAGTCCGGCAGGCAGTCCGAAAGCCTTGTATAGCGCACGCCGGGGCGATACGTCGGCTCGACCGAACGCGACGCTTTGGAGGGCTCGTCCCGCAGAAACGCGCCGACCGTGGACGCGGGTGCGGTCCCGTCTCCCCCGCCGAGCAGGAACGCGTCGCGCTCCAGCCGATCGAGGTAACGGAGCCCGTCCAGCGGATGCGTGCCGAAATCCGCCGGCGTGATCTGCACGACGACCGCCGCGTTCGCGTTTTTGCCGTCGCGCGCGAAATTGCTCATGCCGTTGACGACGACCTGTTCCTTACCGCTCGCGCTTGCCACGACCTGTCCGCCCGGACACATGCAGAACGTGTAGACGCCGCGTTCGCCGCTTTTTGCGGTCAGCCGGTAGTCCGCCGCGCCGAGCCGCGGGCTGCGCGCCATCGGGCCGTACTGGCTTTCGTTGACAAGGCTCTGCGGATGCTCCGCGCGCACGCCGATCGCAAACGCCTTGGGTGCCATCGCGACGCCCTTGTCATACAGCATCCGCGCCGTATCGCGCGCGCCGTGTCCGATCGCAAGGAGCAGCGCCGCGCAGGGCTCCCAGATCGTTTGTCCGTTCTGTTCGAGGCGCACCGCCGTCAGCGCGCCGTCCGTCGTGCGGATGTCGGTCAGCCGGCAGGAAAAGCGCACCTCGCCGCCCGCCGCTTCGATCCGTCCGCGCAGATTTTTCACGACCTCGCGCAAACGGTCGGTGCCGATGTGCGGCTTGGCAAGGTATGTGATCTCCTCCGGCGCGCCGCACGCGACCATGGTACGGAGCACGGTGTCGATGTGCGGATCGCGGATGCGCGTCGTGAGCTTGCCGTCCGAAAACGTGCCCGCGCCGCCTTCGCCGAACGCGACGCTGCTGTCCGGATCGGGGTTTTTCATTGCGCCGGACCAGTACCGTTCCACGTCCTTTACGCGCTGTTCGATCGGTTTTCCGCGCTCGATCACAAGCGGACGATAGCCGTTCTTCGCCAGCGTCAGCGCGGCGAACAGCCCGGCCGGTCCGAGTCCCGCGACGACGATTCTGCCGTCAACCGGCTTTGTGCCGAACGGAAACGGCTGCTGCGTCTGCGGCGTCACAAGCTCGGCCTTTCGCTTCGGATCGTTCAGAACGCGCTTTGCCGCCGCGTCGGAAAGCGTCAGCTCCGCGTGAATGCAGTAAAAGACGTCGTTCTTTTTGCGCGCGTCGAGCGCCTGCCGCACGGTGCGCATTCCGATCAGCGCGTCCCGCGGAATGCCGAGCGTTCTGCAGCAAGAAGCGGCGAACGATTCGTCCGTCGCTTCGATTTCTTTTCTCAGATTCTGTACATAAACCGTCTTCATCCGGGACCTTTTATCCTTCTGTCGGTTCAACCTCGACCGGCTGCAGCGTCACCATGACCGATTCGTCGATCAGCGTGACCGTATACACGCTCGTGTCGCCGGAGTATTCCAGAATGACCGGGAGCGTATGGGTTCCTTCGCCGTAGTTTCGGACGTCGACGCTGACCTTGATCCTGCCCGGATCAAACGTCTTCATCGCGTTCACCGAGCCGATCACGAACAGCTGCGCCATCTTGGGCTCGTCGCCGCTCAGCACGAACTGCTTTTTCGTTTCGGAATACTGGATCGGGATCTCGTAGACGACGCCGTCCGACATCCGTTCGGTCACGTGCAGATAGACGACGACCGACTTGCTCTGCGTCTCGCTCAGCTCCGTCTTCGGCGGCAGGATCAGGGAAACCGTCCGGCGTTCGTCGACCGGCTCCTTCGGCTCGATCTTCTCGGTCACGACCTCGTCGATCGCGTTCAGCACCGACAGGCTGCCGTACAGACGGACCGTCTCCGTCGTGGGCAGGCAGGTGTACGTATAGTTTTCGTTGAACACCTCGTCGGTCACGATGTTCGGAACGATCGGAACATCCTTATACGCGCGGACGACCACGCGCACGTTGGTCGTGACGGAATCGCCGCTGACGGTGACAACGTCGTTGATCCGCACGTTCGCCCGGTCATAGAACTGCACCGGCAGCACGAGATCGTACGTGCCCGCAAGCTTCTCCGGATCGTTCACCGCAAGCTCCGACAGATCGACCGTGACGTCCGCATACGCGATGCGGTCGACCTCGGACTTCTGCCCGCGCAGCGAGACCGTCAGGTTCTCGGGAAGCTGGTATTCGAATCCGTCCGCAAGCTCGCCCTCGGCGTTTACCGTCACGCGGATGTTGCTGCGCGACGCGATCCTTGCGACGTTCAGCTCGACCGACGGGACCGTCAGCCCCTGCAGCGTACCGTAATCGGAGGTGATCTTGGACTGCACCTCGACCGAAACCGTCTTGACGTCCTCGCCCTCGTCGAACACGACGTTGAGCGTGGACAGATCGACCGAACAGCTCACGCGCGATTTATCGAGCTCGCTGTGCTTGCTGATCTGACAGAGAACGTCCACGTCGGTCGTTCCGGTATCGCGGGAAACGAGCATCAGCCCGCGGTTGTTCAGCGAGTCCTCGCCGGTGATCGTGATCTCGACGTCGCGCACCCGCTTGACGTACGCGGGATTCTCGACCGCCAGCACGTATCCCCAGAGCAGGATCGCAAACAGCAGCGCGACGACCTTCAGCTTGATGTTCTTGGTAAACAGGTCCTTGAAGAACCGGCCGAGCGCGGAGAAAAACTTTTGCCGTTTCGTCATGTTATGCCTCCGCCCCCTTCTTCTTCCGGTTCCACGGGAACACAAATCCGTTGTTCTGCACCAGCAGGCCCTCGAGCGTGTTGGTCAGCGCCTTTTCATCGAGGTAGCGGATCAGCTTGCCCTCGCGCGCGACCGAGATCGCGCCGGTCTCCTCGGAGACGACGATGACCACGCAGTCGGACGCGGACGAAACGCCGAGCGCCGCGCGGTGGCGCGTGCCGAGCTCGCGCGAAACCTTTGTGTCGTCGGACAGCGGCAGGATGCAGCTTGCCGCAATGACGGTCGTGCCGCGGATGACGGCGGCGCCGTCGTGCAGCGGCGTATTCGGCTCAAAGATGTTTTCGATCAGCGCGCCGGACAGAGCCGCGTTCAGCGGAATGCCGGTCGATGCGATGTCGCCGAGTCCCGTGCGCCGTTCAAACACGAGCAGCGCGCCGACGCGGCGGTTGGAAAGATGCAGGATCGAGCGCTTCAGATCCTGTACGGTGCGGCGCGCGTCCGTTTCGCTGAACGATTCGCCGAGCTTGGACAGGCGGCGGGAACCGATGCGCTCCAGCACGCGGCGCAGCTCCGGCGTGAACAGGATGAACAGGATCAGGAAGATCGAGCCGCTGGACAGAATGCCGTCAAGCACCCAGGAGATCGTGGTCAGCCCCAAAAGCCTTGCCAGCACGGAAAACAGGAACAGAATGCCGATGCCCTTCATGACCTGATAGGCGCGGGAATCGTGCGTCCATTCCAGAAGCTTATACAGAAAGATCGAGATGATCAGCACATCGAAGATGATGCTTGCGATCCCGCTCGTCTGCTTAAACACATTCAATGCCGTTCGGATAATGTTGATCAGATCCACTCTTCCGATCGCCTCCCTTTTATGCGCCCGCTGTCCCGAAGGGCGCATCTGCACACATACATGTATAGTATAACACAGATGTGTCCGAAATGTCACGTAATTATTACAATTTTCCGCGTATCTGCTCCGCTTTTTTCATCAGCTGCCAAAGGATCGCCAGCGCGGCGCCCGTAAAGACCGCCGCTGCGGGAAACACAAGCCAGTGCCGGCCGGTCAGAAGCGGCGGCAGCACGGCGGCCGCGACGATAAAGAAGCACGTCAGCATGGTGAGGAACACCGGCGCGCTCTGCTTGACGATCTCGATGTCCGAATTCCACGACAGCCGCGGCATGCGTATGTTGATGAACAGCCCGAACACCGTGGTGAACAGCAGCGCGGCGCACGGCAGAAGATACATGGCAAGGATCGCGGACGGCGACAGGATCCCCCGATAGAACACGACAAGCAGCGTGGTCGTCAGAAGCAGCGCCGGTCCCACCAGCAGCAGATTCACGAGGAGCTTGGCAAGCAGCCAGCGCTTTGCTTCGACCGGCAGCGTCTTGGCGATCCAGAGTTCCTTTCCCTCCATCGAGATCGCGCAGGCCGTCGTCGGCGTCAGCGTCGCGCAGAAGATCAGAAGTCCCTCCATGACCGACGGCACATAGCGCTCAAGCGATACGGTGCGGACCAGCGTCGTCAGCCTGTCCGACAGCGCCGCGCCGGCAATGCCGATCACGACGATCAGGATCGCGCCGATGATCGTATTGACGACCCATGCCGTGCTGTTCAGAAAGCGCTTCCACTCGATCCGGAACAGTGCGGAAAGCGCGCTGCTGCGCTTCAGTGCGCCGAGCCGGTAGTTTTTCACATGGTAGCCCGCCGTCAGCCGGTCGTGCAGCGGCAGAAACGTCCTGTTCAAAAGCAGCACGAACAGCGCGCACACCGCGGCCGAGCCGAGCGCAAACAGAAGCGCCGTCCGAAGCGAGCCCGTCACGCCGTCGGCGAACCACCGGATCGGCGGGTAGATCTTCGCCGTCATCTGCGCCGTCTGCATCGGCGCGGCAAAGAAGCTCTCCGAAAGCTGCGGCAGCATGTATGCAAAGACGACGAACGCCAAAAGCAGGACCGTTTTGATCGTCGAGGTGACGCCCTTGCGGTACTTGCTCCTTGCAAACGCCGCGGACAGCAGAAGGTCCAGTCCGCTGCCGATCACCACCGGCGCGACCGGCAGCAGGATCACCAGCAGCGGGAACACCGGATAAAACCACCAGACGGGACGTCCGAGCACCGCGTACACGACGCCGCACGGCAAAAGATACGCCGCCGCGTATACGACCTCCATCAGGTACATCGCCGCGAACCGCGCGAATACGATCGTCGCCGTGCGGACCGGCATGCCCATCAGCGTGTCGAAATCCGCAAATCCGGACAGCGTGGCGCTGCCCTGCGAGAACGCCATCACCAGTGCGAACAGGCTTGCCATCGCCCCGGCCATCAGGAACGGCACGTCGGCGCGGATCCCGAGGCGGAGCATCCTGTCGGTCATGACGCCGGCCATCCCGCCGTACACGACGACGAGCAGGGCGATCGCAATGATCCCCATCACGGCGTTCCTGCGCTCCTTCGGGTCCTTCGAGCGCCGGATCACCGAAAGGCGAAGAATGCTGTTGATATACAGCTTGATCAGCGTCCAAAGCGATTTCATGCGTCCGTCAGCTCCAAAAAGAGTTCCTCGAGCGAATTGTCCCCGCGCACCTCGTCCATGAGCCCCGACGCAATGAGCCTGCCGTTTTTGATGATCGCGATCTTGTTGCAAAGCTTCTCCGCGACCTCTAAAACGTGCGTGCTGAAGAAGATCGCGCAGCCGTTTTCGCACAGCTCGTGCATGATGCCCTTCAGCGTGTGCGCCGCCTTCGGATCGAGGCCGACGAACGGCTCATCCAGCATCAGAAGCTTCGGGCTCTGCACCAGCGCGCCGATCAGCGCAAGCTTCTGGCACATGCCGTGCGAATAGGAGCCGACCAGATCGCCGAGCTTCGTTTCGATCTCGAACGCCTCGGCGTATTTCCGGATGCGTTCCCTGCGCGTCCCCTCGTCGATGCCGTAGATGTCACACAGAAAGTTCAGATAGCCCGTTCCTGTCAGGAATGTGTACAGGTCCGGATTGTCCGGGATGTAGCGCATGATGCGCTTCGCCGCCATCGGATCCGTTTGAATGTCGATGCCGTCGATCAGGATCTCGCCCTGCTCGAACGGCAGAATGCCCGAAATGCACTTCAGCGTGGTCGTTTTGCCCGCGCCGTTGTGTCCGATGAAGCCGTAGATATCGCCCGCTTTGACCGAAAGGCTCAGCCCGTCGACCGCGCGCGGTCCGTTTCCGTAGGATTTGACAAGATTTCTGATCTCCAGCATGGTTGTTCCTCTCCGATCGTTCAGTCTGCATTCAGCAGATCGCCGTACTTCTCCGTATAGTATGCGACGCAGTCGCGGTACAGCTCCGGATACGATTTCGAGCAGATCTCCTCTATGGGTTTGCCGTTCATAAAGCCTGCGGCGATCGTTTCCGTGCCGCAGATCCCGAACAGATACTCCAAAAGCACCGTCGCTTCAAAGTAGGACAGCGCGTTGCCGTCCTCCGTCACGTCGCCCGTTTTTCTTCCTGCAGCCGCGCCGACCGAAAAATCCTGTCCCCAGTCGGTCGGATCATCTGACGAAAGCAGCTCCGCAATCCCGATTGCCCGGCAGTCGACGCTTCTGCTGTACAGCGTCGGCGGGACCGCGGCGTCCTCCGCCCGCTCCGCAAGATAAATGCCCCAGCACACCTTCCAGAACGCCAGCTCATTCTCCGTCATCTCGGCGGTGTCCGACGCATACCTGTCATCAAAATCGGTGCATTCCTCGACCGGCATTGCAAGCGACCGTGCACGACGGGAGAAATGCTCCGCGATCGCCTCGTTGATCCAAAGGGCCCCGTCCCGCTTCATCAGAAGCGCGTGAATCAGCTCATGCCACGCTGCACCGCTGTAGGCAAGACTGATTTCGTTCAGGCTGCCGTAGCTCATGCCGCTCTGCGTCTGATCCGGGATCAGATTCACCCGGATCGGCTCTCCCGCATGCTGTTCCGCGATCGTCGCAAGCGTCGGCGACTCCTCCCGGATCTGATCAAGCACGATCCCGGCGCCGTACAGGAACCGGCAGACGAAATCGTACGCCTCGTCGGGCGTTTCGGCAAAGCAGCCCTCGTTGACGGTAAACACATAGCCGCAGCCCTCAAGCACGCACAGGTGTCCCGGCTTTCTGTCGTTGTACACGGTCAGATACGCCGCCTGCTCATGTCCGTCCGGCAGCGTGAACGCCGTTTCGATCCCGTGCCGTTCGGCCCATGCGGGCAGCGCGTCCGCCGTGCTCACTGCCTTGCGCAGCGCGTCGATGCCGCCCGTCTCAAGCAGGTACGCCGTGATGCTCGCCGCTGTGTTCCTTGCTGCCGCGACCGTTTCCGCGTCCGCAAAGCCGTCCTGACAGTAGACCGCCGCGCACGACGCGACGCGCATGTGCGCCTCGTCCCGATAGTAAGCCGCAAGGCCGCTGTCGTCCGGCGCGCCGAAGATCAGCTCCGAAAGCCCGATCTGCTTCCACACGATCGGAAGGTCCAAAGCCATGCCGATCAGCGCTTCGCGGTACGCGCCTGTTTCGACCTGCTGCACCGAGCAGATCATGTGATCGCCGAGCAGCACCGGACGGTCCTGCAGCAGATTCCAAATGAGATAGACCGTACTCTTTCGGGGCGCTTCTCCCGTGTATGCGCCGATCGCGCCGAGGTCCGCCGCCACGGTTTTTGCAAGCGCGCGCAGCGTTTCGTCGCTGTAATTGTCCCCGTTTTCCAGATGCACGGCGACAAGCTCCGTATCGATCACATGCGTTTTGAACGGGTTTTTATACCCGTCCTCGCGCGCATGTTTGCTCTCCGTGATCATCGCTTCCCCGATCTCCGCAATCGGATCGACCGGCGCGGCGGTCGGTTCCGCCGTCGGTTCCGTCGTCGCTTCCGAAACAGGTTCGGGCGTCTCCGTCGTCTTGCTGCAGCCGATAACCGTTCCGGCAAGCAGCAGGCACGCAAGCAATCCCGTGAAAACCCGCTTGATATTCATTCACCCTTTCTCAGTTCGTCCCGTTCAGGAGTTCCCCGTACCGTTCTGTTAAATACGCGATGCAGTCCTTGTACAGCTCTGCGTACGGCTTGCCGCACGTTTCCTCAAGCGGTCTGCCGTTCATATAGCCGTTCACGACGGTCTCCGTGCCGTAGACGTCGAACAGGTATTCGAGCACGACCAGCGCTTCGGAATATGTCATTGCATTGCCTTCCGTCTGCACGTCGCCCGCGTCGCGGCCGCGCACGCCTGCGATCGATTCATCTTCGCCCCGTGAAAAGAGGTTGTCGTCCAGAAGAAGTTCGCCGATTCCGACCGTACGCGCGTGCGCGTGATCGCTGTAAACGCCCTCCGGCACGGAAACGTCCAGTTCCCTTTCGAGAAGGAAGACGGGCCAGATTGCCCTGAAGAACGCAACGCGATATGCGGGCGTCTCATCGTCGACGTCATCGAACATGGATTCGTCGACTTCATCCCACGGAATCGCGAGGGATGCCGCCTTGCGGGAAAAGTGTTCCGCAAGCGCTTCGCAGATCCACCACAGATCTTTATTGTTGACGCTCTCCTCGAGGAGCACGTGCACGATCTCATGCCAGACGACGCCTTCCGTAATGATCCAGACGGATCCGGATCTTGCCCTGCTGACCAGTTCCTGCGTCGGAACGATCAGGTCGATGGCGATCCCCTCCGCATAGCGTGTCTCGACAAGTTCCGTATACGAGGGAAGCTCCGTATGGATCTGTTCCAGGACGAACCCCATACCGTAATACAGCTTGCAGATGAACGAATAGAGCTCGTCCGGCGTCTGCGCAAAGCTTCCTTCGGTCACGTTGATCGTGAAGTTGTCGGTACGAAGGATGCAGAGATACTTGCGGTCGCTCTCCGCCGTCATCGACCCTGCCTGCTCGAAGCCGTTCGGCAACGCAGGCGTTTCGATCCCGAGCCGCCCCGCCCATGCGGGCAGGATCGCCGCGGTGCTTTCGGCTGCTCTGAGCGCGTCGACGCCCTCGTTTTCAAGAATAAACGCCGTGATGCTCGCCGCCGTTTTTTTCGCTGCGTCGACCGTCTCTTCGTCCGCGATCGCCGGCAGCAGGTACACCGCCGCGCACGACGCGGTCAGCGCATGCGCCTCGTCCGCATAGTATTCCTTTAGCCCGCTCTCGTCGACCGTGCCGAATACGTATTCGGAAAGGCCGACCTGCTTCCACGGGGTCGAAAGCGCAAAGCACGCGCCGCAGAGCGCCTCGCGATATGCGCCGCTTTCGATATCCGCGGCGGTGCAGAACAGGCGATCGCCGAGCAGCACCGGCCTGTCCTTCAGCATGCGCGATACCACGTACACCGTGACCTTTCCGGTCGTTTCGCCCGTGCGCGTCCGGATTGCAAAAACGTCCGTCAAAACGCTTTGTGCGATCGCGCGAAGCGTTTCTTCGCTGTAATCCGCGTTGTCCTCCAGATGCACGGCGGCGTAAGGCGTGTCGATGTAATGCGTCTTGAACGGCGCGGAATAGTCCTTCTCGCGCTCATGCCTTCCTTCGAGGATCTCCGCCTCGGCGATCATTGTCGCCGGGTCAGGCGTCGGCTCCGGCGTCGGTTCGGCCGTCGGTTCCAAAGTCGGTTCGGCAGTCGATTCGGCGACCGGCCCCTCCTCCGGCGCCGTCCCCTGTACGGGGCGGCAGCCGAGCAGCGGGAAAGCCATGGCAACACAGACGATCAGGGCGATCAAACGAACGTTTTTCATACCATTCCTCCTGCGGGACGGAAATGCGCTCCGTCACTCTGTCCTGTGAATGTCGGCAGGCACGGTTTCGTTACAATCTATTCCTCTTCCTTCTGCCGGTACAGGACGAGCTTTCGGCCGATGCATTGGATGACCTCGGCGTCCGTCGCCGCTGCAAGCTGCTCCGCGGCTTCCTTGGCGGAAAGCTCGCTCGTTTCGAGCACGGAAAGCTTGATGAGCTCGCGCTTCTTCAAAGCGGCGTCGACCGCTTCGATCAGCGGCTCCGTGATGTTCTCCTTGCCGATCTGAAAGATCGCGGTGAGCGTGTTCGCCTGTTTGCGCAGGTCCGCGCGTTCTTTGCCTGTCATCGTTTTTCCTCCTTAATCCGTAAAATCAAATTCCCATTCGCCGAGCCGGATCGTGTCGCCGTCCTTCGCGCCCATCTCGCGAAGCGCGGAGATAATGCCCGTCCTGATCAGAAGCTGCTGGAAGCGGCGCATCGAAACGTCGTCCTCCGGATCGGTCGTGTCGAGGATGCGCTCCACGTCGCCGCCCTCGACCACGTATACGCCCGCGTCGTCGCGGTGCACCGTGAAGCCCTTTTCGTACTGCGCGCCGATCAGAAGCTCGGTCTCGTCATAGACGCGCACAGGCGGCAGCGCGTCGAGCATCGAAACGATCCGGTCAAGCATCGGCCCGAAGCCCTCGGTCGTCGCCGCGGACACCGCAAACACGCTTACGCCCTGCGGCTCCAGCGCGGCTTTGATCCGCGCGAAATTCTCCTCCGCGCCCGGAATGTCCATCTTGTTGCAGGCGACGACCTGCGGCAAAGCCGCCAGCGCGTCGGAAAACTTCGATAGCTCCGCGTTGATCTTTTCATAATCGTCCAGCGGATCGCGCATCTCGCTTCCCGAAGCGTCCAGCACATGCACGAGGATGCGCGTGCGCTCGATATGGCGCAGAAAGTCGTGTCCGAGCCCCGCGCCCTCCGCCGCGCCCTCGATCAGCCCCGGGATGTCCGCCATCACAAACGAGCGGTCGTAGCGCGTCGCCACGCCGAGGTTCGGCGTCAGCGTTGTGAAATGGTACGCGGCGATCTTCGGCTTCGCGCTCGTCAGCACGGACAGGATCGTGGACTTGCCGACCGACGGCAGTCCGATGATGCCGACGTCCGCGATCGTCTTGAGCTCCAGCTCGACGGTGCGCTCCTCGGTCTTGATCCCGTTCTGCGCAAAGCGCGGCGCCTGCTTCGTCGCCGTGGCAAAGCGCGCGTTGCCCTTGCCGCCCCTGCCGCCGTACAGCACGATGCGGGTCTTGTTCGGCTCGCTCATGTCCGCGACGATGCTGCCGGTCTCCACGTCGCGCACGATCGTGCCGACCGGCACCTTAATGATCAGGTCCTCGCCGTTTTTGCCCGCCATGAGCTCCGCACGTCCCTGCTCGCCGTCCTGCGCGCGGAAGTGCCGGTAGCGCTTGAAATCGAGCAGCGTCGATTGCTGCGGATCCGCGACGAACACAATGTTGCCGCCCCTGCCGCCGTCGCCGCCGGAGGGTCCGCCCTTCATGACGTATTTTTCGCGGTGGAACGCGGCGCAGCCGTCGCCGCCGTTGCCCGCCTTGATGAAAATCGTTGCCTTGTCAATGAACTGCATGTTCGCAAATCTCCTTTAACGGGCAGACGGAGCACTTCGGGCGCTGCGCCGCGCAGACCTGTCTGCCGTGATAGATCAGCCAATGATGGGCGTCGCCCCAATCCTGTTCGGGGATATGCGCCATCAGCTGCTGTTCGGTTTTCTCCACGTCCTTCGCCTCGGTGAGCCCGATGCGGTTTGCCACGCGGAATACGTGCGTATCGACCGCGATCGCGGGGACTTTGAACGCGTTCGAGAGGACGACGTTCGCCGTCTTTCTGCCGACGCCTGGCAGCTTTGTGAGCTCCGCGCGCGTCTGCGGGACTTCGCCGCCGTACTGTTCGAGCAGGATGCGGCTCATCTCGAGGATGTGCATCCCCTTCATGCGGTAGAAGCCGCAGCTTCTGATGTACGGCTCGAGGGTTTCAAAGTCCATCGACGCGAACGCTTCCGGCGTGTTGTACTTCGGAAACAGCACGTCGGTGCATTTGTTCACCTGCTTGTCCGTGCACTGCGCGGACAGCATGGTCGCCACCAGCAGTTCGAACGGCGAGGAGAAATGCAGCGCGGGTTTTGCGTCGGGGTAGGTTTCCTTCAGAATGCCGAGGGCCTCGGCTCTCTTTGCTTCACTTAACACGGCTTGCCTCCAATGCATAGGTTGCGGCGATCGCGCCGTCCGCGCACGCGGTCACGACCTGCCGAAGCGGGGTGTTCCGCACGTCGCCCGCGGCGAACACGCCGGGGATGCTCGTCTGCATCTTTTCGTCGGTGATCACGCTGCCGTTTTCCGCCAGCGCGATCCTGTCCCCGAACAGTTCGGTCCGCGGGACCACGCCGACCGCCACGAACGCGCCGTCGGTCGAAAGCTCAAAGACCTCGCCGCTCACGCGGTTTCTGATCCGGATGCCCGAAAGCTTCCCTTCGCCGAGAAACGCCTCCGGCACGCTGTTCCAGACGAATTCGATGTTCTCCGTTTTCAGCGCGGCGTCGGCTAAAATCGCGCTTGCGCGGAGCGCGTCGCGACGGTGCACGACATAGACCTTTTTGCAGAGCTTCGCAAGGTACAGCGCGTCCGAAATCGCGGTATCGCCGCCGCCGATGACCGTCGCCGTGCGGTTCTTATAGAACGCGCCGTCGCAGGTCGCGCAGTAAGAAACGCCGTGCCCCGTGAGTTCCTTTTCTCCGGGAATGCCGAGCGTTTTCGGCGACGCGCCGGTACAAAGGATCACGGTCTTTGCTTCGACGCGTTCCCCGTTGAACAGAAAATGCTTCGGGTCCTCGTCGAGCACAAGCTCCGTCACGGGACCGTATTCGATCTTCAGCCCGAACAGCGCCGCATGTTCCTCGAGCCGCGCCGCAAGCGCGTACCCGTCCGGTCCGTCCGAAATGCCCGGATAGTTGTCGATCCGATGCGTTTTCACGATCTGTCCGCCCGCGAACATTTCCTCGTAGAGGCGGACGTCCGCGCCGCCGCGCACCGCGTATAATCCCGCCGTCAGCCCCGCGGGACCGCCGCCGATGATTGCGATATCCAGCATGGTGTTTCCCCCGTTTCCGTAAAATCTCACAAATACAGTATACCGGCAAATCCGGTTTCGGTCAAGGAAAACCGCACGACAAAAAGCACGTTCCCGTTGCGGAACGTGCCTCTGTTATCCGATCTTCTTGCAACGATACGACCTGCCGTATTCGATCGGCTCCGCGCTTTCGAGCAGCTCCGTGACCGTCACGACGTCATACCCTTCCTCCAGAAGCCACGGGATCAGCTCGTCGATCGCCGAAAGCGACGCTTCGATCCGATCGTGGAACAGGATGATCGATCCGTTTTTGACTTCCCTTTTCACGATCTTGACGATCTTCGTCTTGCTGCGGTTGCTCCAGTCGCGCGTGTCCACCGACCACAGGATGCAGGCGAGCTCCTCGTTCTTCGCCGCCCGCAGGACCGCGTTGTTTTTGGTCCCGTAAGGCGGACGCATCAGATGCGGAACGTATTCTTCGCCGAGCGCTTCGGCGATCCGCTTTTTCATTTCCCGGAGCCGCTGCTCCTGCTTTTTCTGCGAAAACTTTGTCATCGTATCGTGCGTAAGCCCGTGGATGCCGACGTCGCATCCGAGCGACCGCATGCGTCTGAGAAGCGCATCCGCCCCGCTCTGCTTCATGTTCTGCCCGAGCACGAAGAACGTTCCCGGCACGCCGTACTGTTCCAGCACATCGAGAAACTTCGCCGTGTATTTCATGTTCGGTCCGTCGTCAAACGTCAGCGCGACCATCTTCCGGTTCGGGTCCGGCGTCGGTTCCGGGGTCGGCTCGGGCGTCGGTGTGGGCGTGGGCGTCGGCGTCGGTTCCGGCGTAGGCGTCGGTTCCGGCGTCGGTGTCGGCGTGGGTTCGGGCGTCGGCGGAGGGACCGCAGTCGGCGCCGGCGTGACGATCCGGATCGTTTCCGACATCTGTGTCTCCGGTTCCGGCGCAACGACGATCTGTCCCGCATTCCTTTCGGTGCAGGAGATCAGGATCGGTATGAGCAGCAGCAGGATCAGCAAACGTTTCATCACCGAAAGTATACTGCCGTTTTCCCGGTTTTACAACAAAAACCGCGTAAACAAGTTGTGAAAAAACGTCGAATGTGCGGACGTCCTGTCCGAAACACGCAAAAACCGCCGCAGATGCGGCGGTTTTCCATACGTTGTTTCAGCGATCCCTGCGTTTGCCGGAATGGACCGAGAAGATCTGCAGCAGGATCCCCGCGGCAAATCCGACGATCGGCAGCGGCAGGAACAGATATCCGGGCACAAACAGCGCCGCTTCCATCTCGTCATAGAGAGGCGGATACTGGAATTCATAGAACACGACGATCCCAAGATACACCAGTGCAGCCGCAACGGCGATGCATCCGACGATGGTCAACAGTGTTTTCCGTTTCATATGCTTTTCCTCCCGTCAGTCCACAATGATGAGCGCGTCGCCGGTCACGCGGCTGTTATGCCCGAACACCTTTTCGTTCCAATACATGCCGGACGATCCGCCGCCGTCGAAGTTGTACGCCGCCTTCATGCCGAGCGCCGCGCAGAGCGACGACAGATCGGCGAGCGACAGACCGGGCGATTTCCCGTTGCCGAGGGATTTCCCGTTGATGTCCTTGACGCCGCGGTCGCCGAGGATGCTGATGAACGCATAGTGTCCCGGTTCATAGTATCCGAACGCCGTGCGGGGATTCTTCGTGCCGAGCGTGGAGTTGAACGAGGTCTTTGCATTGCCGTCCGCATCCAGAAGCGCGGGTCCGAAGTAGAACGAATGATACGGATAGTTCTGCGCGATGCTGTTGTTGTCGATGTTGTCCTTCCGGCAGTCGAAGCAGCGCACGGTGCCGTCCTGATACACAACGCAGCGATCGGAATGTCTGCAGGCGAGGTTCTTGACCATGATGCCGTTGCGGATGATCAATCCCTGATCCTTTGCGTTGTTCGAGAAATAGTCGGAGTTGATCGCGATCAGTGCATGATTGTCACGCGCAAACTCGACCAACCGCTTCGCCTTTCCCTGATCGGGCTCATAGACGCTCACCAGATTGTGGATGTCGCGCACATACAGCTCTGCGATCTGATACTCCAGCTTTCCCTTCTGGTAGTGATACAGCTCGATCGCCGCGTTTCTGCCCGCGTAGGTATAGATCAGCGTGCGGACGGTGCCGTCCTCCAGTGTTTCGCTCGTATTCGGTTCCGAAATCACCGGCTCGCCTTCCGCAAACTTTTCCTTATACTTGTCGCCCAAAAGTCCCGCGATCGGCGTCGGCTCGGGCGTCGGCTCCTCGGTAGGTTCCGGCGTCGGCGTTTCCGGAGCGGGCGTTTCGCCCGGCGCAGGCGTTGTCGGCTCCGTCGGTTCCGGGGTTTCCGGCACGGGCGTTTCCGGCACGGAGGTCGGCGTCTCTGCCGGCTGCCGCGTGGGTTCCAGCGTCGGAAGCGCATACGTCTGCTGCTCCGTTTGCTCATATTTGAAGGGTCCCCAGCCGAACGCGCGGGCGTTGACCGTCATGGCGAACGCGCCGGCAAGCACGACGTCGACGATCAGGATCGCGATCAGAACCGACTTTTTGAGTCTCGTCTTACGGAATCCGCCGCCTGCGAGGATCAGCAGGTAGAAAAGTCCCGTCAGCAGCAGAAGCAGCGGGATTATCAGATGCAGGTATTTTGTGAGAAAGAAATCCGACCGCACGACAAAGCGGAATCCCGGATTGAAATGATCCAGGATATAAAAGACAATGTAGTTTGCGGAGAGGATCGCCGTCAGATTCGCCAGTACCGCCGCGATCACGCGCAGTACGGGAAAGCTCCGTTCTTCGTTATTGCTCATTGCACACTCCCTGTGATGTGTTTGTTTCGACAAAAGCCGACCGTTCTTTTTTTGTTCAATGCACTATATCACACACGAATCGTTTTTTCAACCCCTTCGTGCGATTCCACCGTCAGATGAGATACAGCACCCAGCGCAGCAGAAATTTGCGGACCGGCGCGTTTGCGTAAACCGAACGCTGCGCCGCGCGGACACGCCGCAAAAGCTCCTTGTGCTCCGCCTGCATCCGGTGGTTCGAGAACGCCGCCTCCAGCGCCCAATCCGCCGCATCCGGATCGTGCGGGACGCCGAACCGCTGCAGCAGCGCCAGATAATGCGTCATCTCCGGGATCGAGCGTTTCACGTCCGCATTCCGGAAGCGGGTCTCGCGGATCTTGCGCAGAAGCAGTCCCGTTCCGACCCACAGGAACGGAACGAGCGCAAGGGCGATCCACCAGAGTCCGCCCCGTTTTTTCACGCCCTGCTCCGCTTCGCCGTCCGATCCGGATCCTCCCGGTTCCTCCTGCAGTTCTGCGGAGACCGGCTCCTCCGTCGCCGGCGCCGCGTCCGTCGGGTCCTCTTCGACTTTGACCTCAAACGGCGTCGGCGTTGCCTGCATCGGAGGCGGTTCCGGCGTGCTCGGCGCCGTTTGCGGCTCTCCCTGCGGCTCCGTTCCGTACCCGTCGTTCTTGAACTGCGGCGTGCTCTCGATCGGGATCCACCCGAGTCCCGACACAAAGACCTCCGCCCACGCATGCTCGTCGTTCTTCGTCACGGCTTTCTCGGTATTGACCTCGTTCGCCCCGACTTCGACATAATACCCGACCGTGTATCGGGCGGGATAGCCGAGCGCCTGCAGCAGCGCGGTCGTCGCGCTTGCGAAATGGACGCAGTAGCCTTTTTTTCCCTCCGTCAGAAAATACAGGACGAAGTCCCTGTCCTTCGGTATCCTGCCGGGCGTCTGCGTGTAAACGCCCGCTCCGGAGACGAACGCCGCGATCTGTCTTGCCGTCGCGATCGGATCCTCCGATCGGACGATGCCCGCTTCGGATGCGATCCGCTGCAGCGCTTCGCGTTCCGCGCCGTCCTGCATCAGATACTCTTTCCGCGCATACGCCGTTTCATACTCTTTCTCCTCTTCCGTCGGCGTTTCCGGGCTGAGGCTCAGATAGTCGTAGGTGAACAGCCAGTAGTATTCCTGAAATCCGCCGGAGCGGATCCCGTCCTCTCCCACGGTCAGATTCTCCTCCGGCCGGACCCACGCATAGGGAACGGCCCGTTCGTTCGAATACGCGCCGCTGATCACGATGCTCGCGTCCGTGCTCAGCTTCTGTCGCTTCCCCAGCGCTTCCATGGAGCTCCAATTTCCGCGGTACGGCTTCGCGTTTTCCCATTTGTTGTTGCGGTAGATTCCGTAGGAATGCGTTCTCAGATGATACACGCCCGCATGGTCCGCAGTCAGGTAAAACAGTTTCTTGTCGTCGTCCGTGCGTTCCGTCTCCCGGTCGAGATCGACGGTCTTTGCATTTCTCGTCCCGATGATCGCCATCATGGGATCGACAATGTCCGCGGCGAGCCACTGCGTCAGCTTGTCCCGTTTCTCCTGCGGGAACGATTGATCCCGCTTCGACCAGGTGCTCACGACGATCAGCACCGCGAGCAGCAGCAACAGCGGCGCAAGCAGCAGCGTAAACCGGTGTTTCTCGCCCGATCCGCCTTTCCGAAGTCCGTTGCCCAGCAGCGCATATCCGCGGTAGATGCAAAGCGAAAAGACGATCCAGAGCGCAGGCTGTCTGTAATCGATCAGGCTGAACATGAACATCGGAAGCGGGATCATCAGCGAAAGCAGCACGGTCCTGCTGCGGACCAGCGCGCCGGTCATAAACAGCCCGTGTACCGCCGCGATCAGGATCAGGATCAGCGTGATGCCTGCCCGCGGATTTTCTGCCTTTGCTGCCTCCCGCGCAAGCACGTCCGGATCGAATCGCAGGATCCCCGTCACCGCAGCCGCCGTATTTTCCGGCAATATGCGGCAGATATCGTTTGCCAGCGCAACGGCGCTGCGGCTGAGTTTTTCGTTCAGGATCAGGATCGCGAAGATCGCGATGACGCCCGCAAGATAGACCGCGCCGAACAGAATGCCGAACCGCGGCGCCGTCATCCAGAACGACAGCAGGACCGCCGAAACGACGCAAAACAGAATCAACCAAAAAAGATGATACCCGATCCGGAACGAATCCGGCATCGCGCAGGAGACGGCAAGCATGCCGCACGCAATCGGAACGGCGTCCGCAAGTCCGTTCAGAACGATATCACGCCGTTTCACGGACGCACCTCCTTCCGCGGAAGGATGCGGTAAACGAGCGTATCGCTGCCCGAAGCGACCGGCTGCGCCGCTTCCGTCTTGCCCGGTTCGGACAGAAACGACCGCAGAAACCGCTCGAAATCGCCCTGTCCGTCGATCATCGCGTTCCGCAGACCGTAGCGAAGCATGAACGGGATCTTGTTATCGTTCAGCACATCGGCAAGGCAGCGAAGCTGTTCCAGCACGCTCTGCTGCGCATCGTAATCGTCGTACAGGTCCATGCTGAGAACGATGTTCTTGCGCGCCTGCTCCTGCGGCTCGCGCACGATCGGCGCGTCCATCTTTTCCGTCAGCTTCCAGTGGATCAGGTTGACCGCGTCGCCCTCGCGGTACGGACGCAGCTCATGCTCCTCGGAAAAGCCGATCGGCTTGGGCTTCAGGATCCGGTCGGAGGACTCCGTCAGCTCCGGCATCGGCACCGGACGTTCGGGATTCGGCATGACCGTCAGCGCGACGACGCCGCTCTTTTTGATCGGAATCGCGATGAGCCCGAGATAATCGCACACGCGCGCGGAACGGATCCGATACGAGATCGTTCCGAGCCGTTCGGTATCCGGCACAAAGATCTCCTCGTGCGATTTTGTGCCGTAGATGCGCACCTTTCTGCGCTTCGGACGCGGGTCCAGAAACAGATTGCGGTATTCGATCTTCACCTTCCAGACGTCCGGCGGCAGAAAGAATCCGCAGTCGACGCAAAGCCGCACCTTGGAGGGTCGCCCGCGCTGCACGTCCGTGCCGCCCTTCAGCTCCGCGTGCGATTTCAGGATCGCGGGAAGGCTGAGCAGAACGGAAATGAGCGGCAGCGCAGACACAAACAGCAGTATGCAAAGCGATACATACTGCCCGTAAAAGATATACAGCGCGATCGCTCCGAGAAGCAGCGCTCCGTATGTCAGTCTCCTGCCGATCATCCGCGCACGGAGGGCGGCGCGATATGCGCCATGACGTCGCTGACCACCGCTTCGGCGGTCTGCCCGGACGCCTTTGCCTCGGCGGTCAGGATCAGCCGGTGCGTGATCGTCGCGGGATAGATCAGCTTGACGTCGTTCGGGATCACGTAATCGCGTCCCTGCACCCATGCCGCCGCCTTTGCCATCGAAACGACCGCCAGCGTTGCGCGCGGACTTGCGCCCTGCAGCAGCGAGGCATGCGAACGCGTTGCGTTCGAAAGGCGGATCGCGTAATCGAGGATCTTCTTATCCACAAAGGTATTGTCGACCGCAAGCCGGATGCCGTTCAGCCCTTTGCGATCCGCGATGCAGCGTACGCCGTCCAGCGGATTGCCCTTTTGCTTGCGGTTCAGAAGCTCCAGTTCGTCGCTCGGACGCGGGTAGCCGAGCGTCAGACGCACCATGAAGCGGTCGAGCTGCGAATCCGGCAGCAGCTGCGTGCCGCTCGCGCCGACCGGGTTCTGTGTCG
>JAEEGH010010023.1_pt1 | contig 21868 bp, 41 predicted proteins | sample 9134181 | NCBI WGS metagenome assembly JAEEGH01 (sample SAMN16246544, study PRJNA631951) | gut metagenome | biome: gut microbiome; feature: rumen; material: DP-attached | host: Bos | place: Iran: Karaj | collected 2018-10
TCGCTGAGCCACGCTGCCTTCTGCCCGCCGGTGTAGGCGTTCGGCTCGATGGCGTCCACAAAGGCAATGCACTCGTTAACTGTCATATTCACACCCCATTTTGGCGCGAGGGAGGGTTATTCGCCCTCCCTCTTTGTTCTCTCCAGCACGGTGATCCGTGTCTCGTGATTTCCCAGCACACCCTTGTGCTCGTCCAGCTCGGACCAGATGCGCCGGTGCGCTTCGCTGTTATTGCTCTCCATGGTGCTGAGCTTGTTGTTGAGGCTGTCCACCAATGTTGACAGCCGCGTGACGCTGGTATTCAGCTTAATGGCGGGCGTCAGGACGCTGATGACCAGCCCCACCAGGGCGATCAGCACCACCACGACGGTCCATTCCATCAGCCGCCGCCTCCTCTGGGCGCTTCCGGCAGCCCCGTCGCCACGCTGGTGAGGAGGCTCAGTATGCCTGCCAGGATGGACGCAGAGATCACCGCCGTCCAGTTGACCTCACTGATCAAAGCGCTGGTGCCGATGGTGGCAACCGCCGTCTGCGCCACGGTCCGCAGGGCGCGGATGCTCGCAGCCTTGATAAAGTCTTTCATTTCATCCTCCCTCGGAGAGAGGGGCGGAGATCATCCGCCCCTTCCCTCTGTTCCGTCAGGTGCTGGTGGCGATGATTCCCGCAGCCCGAAGGGAATCCAGCAGGGCTTTGAACTCCGCTGCCGTCGGCGCAGTGCTGGCGGCGTCGGCCACGGCCACGCCCTGCTTTACCGCGCCCGCCTTGTCGGCGGTGGCGGCAGGCATGGCAGCCGTCCCGCTCATCTTCAGATCGCCGGTGATCTCCACATTGGTGAACCGAGTGTATTCAGCCATATCCCGGCCCTCCTTAGTCGAGGTCGGTAGCCCCGGACACACCGGCACAGGCGATGCCTCTCCAGTCGTGGAAGCCGGCGCCGAACCGGGCGTAGCCGTCCCACACGTTGGCCCTGGTGTTCATATCGACGAAGCTCTGGACGTCCAGAGGCACCCGCTCCTGCCAGATGAGGGTGTCGTAATCCTCGTTGTAGGAGCTGTCGAAGAGCAGCCAGGGGGCGGTGCCGCTGGCGATGAACTGGTTGAGGTAGTTCCAGACGATGATGTTCCACCGGCCGAACTGGTAATTGAAACCGTTGTTCGCGGTGGTGGGCTCCTTGTCCGCGCCGATGGCGGCGAACACGGCCTTCTTCAGGCTGTGGATGTTGGGGATCACAATGGTGTCCGGGGCGACGCCCAGCAGTTCGCCGTTGTCGCCGTGGATGTTCTGCATCTTGGTCTCCATCATGCCCAGGGCGTCGGCGCTGAAGGCGTCGCTCCACAGGTTGCACTGGGTGCTGCCCTTCACCTTGCTGGGATGGCTGGCATAGAACAGGTTCTGTCCGTCCGCGCCGGTGAGGTCGAACTTGCCGCCCCGGAATTCCACGCTGGCGTTGCCCTGAATGGCGTTGCCGATCATGGCGGCGCCCAGCATCTCCCGCACCCGGTAGTAGGCCTTGATGAACTGCTCCGGCCGCTTCTTCAGGTCGATGGCCTTGCTGTCCTCGGCGATCTTCCGGCTGATGGAGAAACGGTCGCGCCAGATGACGTCGCTGATGATCTTGGAGTACCCTTCCTCCATGCCGTCGGAAGGAGCCGCGCCGTTTTCGCCGGTCACCTGAAATCCATCCATGGCGGTCATGGAAGTGTACTTCTCGCCCCAGGAATTGCTCTTGTGGCTGTTGAAGAGGACATCGGTGATGCTCTTCTTTTCAAATGCTTCGGCCTTGCGCTCGATGATCATGCGGATGGGAGCCTGACTCTTGCCGTAGATGCTCTCGTTGACGCCGCTGGCCTCGGAAAAAGTGATGTTAGCCATTATCCGTTTCCTCCTCCCTTACAGAAACTTGACCAGCGTGGGGTTTCCGGTCCCGGTGCCCGGGACTTTCTTCACGATGGTCGCCACGCCGGAAGACGTGGTGGCGGTGATCTGGAGCCCGTCGCTGTGGATGGTGACGGCCTGACCTTCATTCACGCCGTTAAGGCTGGCCTGGTTCTTGACCTCGAAGATCATGTCCGGCTGGATCGCGATCACGGGGATCAGGGTGCCGGCGGCCACGGCCGCGGGGGCCTCCATCATGCAGATGTAGGTGGGCTTGGTAGTGCCGGTGCACTTGGCCAGCTTACCGGAACTGAGCACCAGCGCCAGGCCGATATCGGGCTTGGTGGAGCCGGTGGCGGGGAGATATTCCCAGGGCGGCACGCGCCCGTCTTCGTTGCTGTAGTGGATAAACCCACGAGCCATGTCAAATCATTCCTTTCTGTCCCGGAGATCCCCGTTCCCGCTGCCGGCGGTGGTGTTAAGGTCTCTCCGTTATCCGAATCGTTTCTTGTCCTTGTTATAGAAAGCCCGGATCTCTGCGTCGGACGCGCCGGGATTCAGCTCCCGGAACAGGGCCATCTCATCGGGAGGCACGTCCAGCGCCCCCTGTCCCCGGCTGCTGAGGCTCTGCAGGTGGTCCTTCCCGGACCCCTTGGCCCCCGCCCGGTTGGCGCTGATCCCGGCCAGCCTGTCCTTGGCTGCCAGGGTATAAGCCTCGATGAAATCCAGCCCCATCCCCACATAGTGGCGGAACTGTTCTCCCGCTTCGCTCGCCAGGATGGCGTCCAGGTCGGTCATGGCGGGGTCCATCTGCCGGATCTGTGCCAGCTGCTGGTCCACCATCTTTCTCTCTTCCGGACTCGGCTGCGCCGTCTTGGGCGCTTGGGTCCGGTTGATCTCCTCCCGGATGAGCCGCCTCACGTCCTCGGCGTTGGCGTTGCCGTTCTCCAGCCTCTCTTCGCTTTGGCTCCGGATGAATTCGTCCAGCTCGCTCAGCGTTGTGATGGGCGTCCCCGTTTCGGAGTTCACGATCCCTGCCCGCTTGATGCTCTCGCTGGCTCTGTCCAGTCCCGCCTGATAGGCTCTCTGTTCGGCTTCCCTGATCCGCCGGCCGTGGGCCTGCCTCGCCCGCTCTTCGGGGGGCATCGGCTCTTTCTTGGCCTCTTCCTGTTTCGCGTTTTCCGCCTGCGTCCCGTTATCGTCGGCAGGCTGCTGCTCCTCGGAAGCGCTCTCCGCTTCGTCGGAGAATGCGTCCGCAAGCATCTGTTCCAGCTTTTCGTCTTCCATAGTGTCTCCTTCTGCCCTCTTCGACGGGCCGTCGAATAGATTTTTCCGCGTTCAATGCGTAAGTGGAGCCTGCGCCCCGTCTCCTCCCCAAATCGAAACCCCTGTTTCGATTTGGGGAGGACGTTTCGCCGGAATCTTCCGGCGGATAAGGACGTTACTTTCCGCCCTTGCCGGTCCGGAGGTCAGAGCCCTTGGTCACCTTCCCGCTGGGCTGCTTGCCCTTGCTCTGGTTGGGGGCCTTGACTTCCTGCACGCCGGAGTTCTGGATCTTCCCTGCGTAGCCCATGCCTTTCATAGGTTCTCCTCCTTTCGTCTCGTACTTCGGACTTTTGCCCATTCCTGGGAAAGTATCTTCACCCCGCGTCCGGGGAAGATAATCACATCGGTCTCTGCTGCCTCTGCGCCAGCATCTGCTGTACAGCCGCCTTGGCGTCCTCTCTTGCCCGGTTGTCCGTTTCGATCATCGCCTGCTGCTCCGCCGCTCTCCGGTCAGCCTGCCGGTCCTGCCGCTCCGCGTCGAACCTGGCCCGCTCCAGCGCCGCCGCCTGGGCCTGCTGGTCGGCCTGCATCTGCATCTGCGCCTGCTGCATCTGCATCTGCTGGGCCTGCTGCTGCTGCATCATCGCCTGCTGCTGCTGCATCATCGCCTGCTTCTGCTGGATGCGCATCTCCAGCGCCTCCCGGATGTCCGCCGCGTTGGGATAGTGGAGCCGCTCCAGCTCCTGCCACATGAGCAGGGCGCTGTCCGTCTCCTGGGGATTCCCGAAGGCCCCCATCTGGTACATGGCGGTCACTTCCTGCCACATCTGGGGCCGGTTGGACGCCAGCGGCGCAGAGGTGTCGCAACTGAAGAGGAAACGGTCGTCCCCCAGGATGCAGTGCCACTCGCCTTTTTCGTCCCGCTCGTAGAAGTCGTACCGGTTGAATTCCTCGTATTTGGCCTTCCCCCGGTTGTCCTCCGCCACGATGGGCCGCGGCTCGTCGGCGTAGGCCACCTTCAGCATGGCGATCCTGCGGAAGATCTCCGCGTAGGCCGCCTCCTTCATGATCCGCTTGGATTCCAGCCTGCCGGCGCTCTGGGCGGCTGAAAACTGCTTGGCCACGCCGCTCTGGGCGGTCTCGTCCCGCCGGCCCTGGAAGGAATCCGTGATGCCCAGCGCCTGCCGGGCCTCTTCATAGACGCTGGCCAGGTACTGCATCTCCTGGCTCAGGTCCCCGTTGAACTGATAGACGTCGATGAGCTGCTTGTCCGCGGCGTTCCCGATGTACCATTTCTCCTGGTCCTCCGGGTCCACCCGGAAGTCCGCCCGGTCCGGCAGCGTGATCCGCGTCCCCGCCTTGATGAAGCGGTCGATGATCTTCTGCTCCATCCGGTTGATGGTATTCTGCTGGTCGGCGATCTTGTCCACGTCAGAGTCCCCCAGCAGCCGTCCGTATACGCTCACGTTCTTCTGGAGGAACACGGGGAACCGGTCCGGCTTGTAGTAGGGCAGGATCGTGGGCTGCATCATGGGGAGTCCGGCCTCGTCCACGCCCTCCACCGCGCCGGGGATCTCCGTCCCGTTCCTGGTGGTGAATGCCTGGAAGATCTCTTCCTCCTCCTGCTCCCCCTCCTGGGCCTGCTCCGAGCCGCACACGGGGCAGACTTCCGTCCCCGGTGACAGCACCTCGCCGCACTGCTGGCATTTCCGCATGCGCCGCGCCTCGAAATCCTCCATGTCCTCCAGCACGGTGTCGTTCACCCAGCTGAATTTCCCGATCCCGCCGGCTTCGTTGCGGTAGTAGGCCACGTTCATCGTGACCAGTTCCTCCGCCGTGTCCGCCTCCGCGTCCAGGGTCCTGGCCTCCGGGAATTCCTCCCCTTCGTCCACTTCCTTGCCAAATACCCGCTTGATATACGCCCGGGTCTGGGGCAGCTTGATGACGATGGCGTCCATGTCCTCCACCTCGCCGAATACCCCGTCCTGGGGTACCACCTGCTTCGGGTGCAGGATGGAGATGCTCACGTCCCCCACCGTGTCGTGGGTCCGCTTGGAGTTGTCCCATTCCACCAGCCAGTAGCCGCCGCCCTGGATGGGCACGGTCCGCTCCATCTGGTCGTTCAGCGTCTCCATGGGCAGCCGGTCCAGCTCGTTGCGGAGCATGTCCTCCAGGATCTTCGCCCGCTTCTCGTCTCCCGGCCGGCGGGCGGTCACCTTGGGCTGGGGGATCACGGCGCTGACTTCGCTCTCGATGTTTTCGGCGATCACGTTCCGGAGATGGCTCGCCGTCCGGAAATCCCCGTTTTTCTTCCGGTCCTTGGGCGTCAGGGGCTTGATGTCCCGGTTCTTCCCCCGGTACAGCGCCTCCCGCTCGTCCATCTTCCGCACTTCGTCGCCCATGGCGGCCTCATTCCGGCTCAGCCAGTCCTTCCAGTATTCCAGCTTCTCCTGCTTCGTCATGTCGTCCTCCACTCGTCCGCGTTTGCCGCCGGTATCAGGGCAAAGATCCGGATGCTGCCGATATCCACCGTCAACCTGACGTAACGCGAGTCTCCGTCGATTGGAACGATGCGCGTGCGCTTCGGTATCGCCCAGTCCCGGAATGCGTCGGTGTACTCAAACTCGACGTGGGGGAAATCGTTGAGGCAGGGATAGCACTTGATGCTCCTCGGCAGCTGCTTCATGTCCGCCTGCATCAGCTCCAGGACCTCCGCCAGCTCCCGGAATACCGCCGGGCTGTACTCGTAGTTCTCGTTCATCGTTTCGGCTCTCCCCATTTCTGGATCAGATACTTCTTCCCGTCCTCGTCGGCGTTGTAGTAATCGTCCCACTGGTCCTGCGTCCAGACCACCTTGCCCTCCGCCTCTTTCGTCTCCGGGGTCATCCGCTGGCTCGGCCTTATGTACCAGGCGATGGCCAGCGCCATGACGCAGTCGTCGTGGGCGCCCTCCTCCGCCTCCGGCCGGAGCTTATCGTTCTTCACGAAGGTGAGCATCTCCTCCAGCGTCGTGCGGTCGTTCACCAGGTCGATCCCGTCCCGCATGGCCTCCACCAGCTGCCCGATGATCACCGGCCGCGTCCGCACGTTCGTCTGGAATCCGTAAGCTCGCCGGATGGCCCCGGTGTAGGTGTCCTCCTGCTGCCTGACGTACTGGTTCTGATACCCCAGCTGCTCCAGCCGCTTGATGGGATAGGTGCTGTAGTTCGCCTCGATGCCCACCAAGGCCTCGTTGTAGTGTTTCCCCAGGCAGTAGACCTGCTTGGCGTAGGTGTCCTCGTCATACTGGTGGCGGAGGATCGCCACCTGTTCCCCGGTGATGTTGTCCAGCACCTGGGCCACGAAGAAGTCAGATCCTTCGCCGGACGTATCTCCGCCGATGACATAGGGCCTGCCCGCCTCCGGCTCCCGGAAGATCTTCACCGGGCCGTCCTTGTCCTCGTTCCAGCTCTCCTTCCGGATGCCGGCGCCCATGCCGTCCTCCTCGTAGCTCCAGAATCCGCTCTTGACCGGCTCGCCGATCCGGCTGAGCCGCTCGGAGACCGCCTGCCCGTCGAAGACCGTCTTCCCGGTGACGCCCCATTCCCCCAGGCAGTAGACCGTGTAGTAATACGGGTCCGTGGCCTTAAAGGCCTCCAGCGTCCGCACCGCCTCCGCCGTCAGGAAGCGGTTGTCCTTGTAGGTGCTCCGGTGGGTGGTGGCCCGCTCGTCCCTCATGTCGAAGAACCGCTTCTTCAGCCAGTGGGTGATGCTGATGGGGTTGAAGCTCAGGATCATCTGCAGGTAGTGGGGAAAGTCCGTCCGCAGACGGATGTCCAGCTGGTTGAAGTCCCCTTCCGTGATCTCGCTGGCCTCTTCCACCCAGATGCCCGTGATATCGTAGATGGATTTCAGCTTTTCCACGTCGTCCAGCCCGGCGAAGAGGATCTCGCTCCCGTTGGGGAAGGTGATCCGCATGTCCGATATGTTCACCTTGGCCCCGCTCGCCGGATAGTGCTCCGCGATCTGGCCCCGGAGCTGGGCAAAGCAGCTGTCCCGCAGCGTCTTCGCCACCTTCCGGCAGACCAGCCACCGGTGCTTCGGCTCCGTGGTCACCCTCTCCAGGACCTTCCGGCCGGCGAAGATGCTCTTCCCGCTGCCGCCGCCCCCGCAGAGGACCAGATACCGGTGCTCGTCGAAAAACAGCTTCCGGAAACTCTTGTTCGTGGTCTTCCGGATGTCCGCCCACCATTCCAGCAGGAGGATGTCCGTATCAATCGTCGCCGCTGTTGAGGTCATCGATCAGTTCCCTCAGCCGCTGCTGCTTGTCCGCGATGGTGGTCTTCGCCTGGATCTCCACCTGCACCCGCTTCGGCTCCAGTCTCCCGCTCATCTGCAGGAGCATCCCCAGGGCCTTGATGGCGCCCCGGCTGTCGAAGGTGTAGGTGCCGTCCTCCACGTATTCGTGCGCCGCGCTGTCCCAGCTCATGTGGGGCACCGCCGCCATGCAGCGGTTGTATATCTCCCTCAGATCTAGGGCGATCTGCTCGTCCGTAAGCCCCAGGTTATAATAAATCTGACGCGCCTGCGCCCGCTTGTAGGCGAGCACCTTATCATCGTTTAGCATCCGGCTTGCCTGCACCGCGGCGCTTTTGGGGGAATATCCGGCGGCGATGGCGGCCTCCGTCCCGTTCCCGCCGTTGCGCAGGTATTCCATGACGAATTTCTTCTGCCGTTCGTTCAGCTCCGGTTCCCGTTTGGCCACGTTCTCGCCTCCTTCTCTGCCTCCCATTTTGCGCTTATGTTAACCGAATTCCCGTGCGTTGTATCGTCAACATTTTCCAGCAAAAAGGCCGGGGATCACTCCCCGGCTTTCTTCTTCCGATACTCCTGCTGATATTCCCGCAGATGCTCCCGGTTCCTGGCCACCCAGGCCCGGTGCTGCTCCGCCTTCTTCCGCTTCTTCTCCGCGATCCTCGCCGCCTCCTCCGCCTTTGCCTTCTCCTCCTCCGCCGTCTTGGCTCCCTCCCTGAGGGAGCTGGCGCCGCAGGCGACTGAGGGAGTCAGCGTCTCTTCCTCCGCCTTCTTCTCCGGATTCGGCGGCATTCGGTACAGCCTCGCCTCCAGGCTCTCCCGCTTCGGTCCCCGGATCTTCTCCTGGCATTCCTTCCCCGGCGGGCATCCCCGCCGCCTGCCCATCACCCCCAGGTAATTGCAGACGATCCCGTAAAAGCTCAGCGTGGTCCGGAAGACGCAGTCCCAGCAGTTTTTGTCACATACGCTCATCTTCGTCTCCTCCCAGTTCTCCCGAAAAATACCGTGCCACCGGCCGCCGTCCGTGCCAGGCGATCAGCGGCGCCAGGTTCAGATAGACATAGAGCCCCCGGTTCACCCGGTTCCGCAGGGCCTCCGCCTCCACCAGCGTCATCCCCGGCAGCAGCTCCTCTGCGGCTCCCTCTGCGTTCCGCCGGTCGATATCCTCCGCCAGGGCCATGATCTCGCCCATTGGCATCGCCCCGTCCGTCACCTCCGCCTCCGGGCGGATCAGATTCTTCGAGCAGCACCAGCGCCGCTGGCCCTGCTTCCGCTGCTTTCTCCGGCTCTTCTTGGTGAGATATTCCGTCAGCCCCGCCAGCCCCGTCTCGTCCAGGCGCAGGCGTCTGCTGTTGGCGTGGCCGTGGCCCCACAGGGCCTCCACCTCGTCCCGGCTGAGCACGCCGGCGTTCAGGATCAGGTGGAAGTGCACCTTCTGCGACTTCTTCCCCTGCTCCCAGATGTACACGTACCGGAGCTCTGCCCCGGCCTTCTTGTATTCCTTCCGCAGTTTCCGGATGAATTTCGTCATGTCCCGGAGGGCTCCCTCGATGGATTCCTCCCCGGCATAGGTGAGATCTACTTCCAGATCCGCTTCCCCGAAATTGGCCAGCACCAGTCTCCGGAGCCGGTTCTCCGCGTCTCTCTCGTTCAGCCGGGCCTGGCACTCCCTCGTCGGGCGGCAGCGTCCTCTCCTCCTGCCCGGAGGCTGAAAGACCGGGTACAGCTCGACTTCGGCATAGCCTCCGCATCGCCATACCCGCTTCCGTATGAAGAACCTCCCCCGATATCCGGCCATGATCCTTCCATCCTCCCGTGTCGAAAACTTAGTATTGCTTACAAGCCCGTAATCGCGCGCACGCGCACGCGATACATTAAATAGCCTTCCCCTGGGGGAAGGTGGCGCGAAGCGCCGGATGAGGGGCATCCCCCGTTCTAAGTCCTTTTCCAAACGCCCGGTTTCCGGCCGCTTGGAAAAAGCCTCAGAAATCCTTCGGGAACATCTCGTAATACCGGCGCACCGCCCGGTCCAGGGTCTCCCGGCTGATATAGTGCTTCTGGCTCACCGCGATGGCGCCGTGATCCGTCGTGAGGAATTCCAGCACCGCGTCGGCGTAGTCCCCGCCTGCCCGCCGGCAGAGCTCCTCCAGCTTCTCCTGCCGTTTCCTGCTCAGCTCCGGGTAGAGCAGGGATACATAATATATGTATCCCTGCCGCTTCTCGGAGACCTTGATGGACCGCTTCACCCTAAACATGCCTGATCCTCCTCCGCTTCTTCCCGTCCTTCACCGGCGGCACATACCGCTTCCCGGTGATCTTCTCCAGCTCCGCCGCCGTGCTCCGGCTCACGAACTGCCCGTAGCTCAGCCCCCTGGTCCTGGCCGCGGTGTTGATCTTGATGATATCCAGCTCGTTATCGGTCATTTCGTCCTCCTGTTCCAAGCCAAGATAGCTCCCATCTTGTCCTCATATGCATCGGTCTGCGCCCCACAGCTCACGCATGCCACCTTATAAAGATGTGGTACGGTCTTTACCTCTCCGTTTTTCGCCCGGTACTTCATCCCGGTGATCCCGCCAAACAGCAGCAGCGCCTCTCCTCCGCAATGCGGGCATCGTGCGATGCCCCCGTCATCTCTGTCGTTATCATCGTAGCTATACGGCATCTTTCCGTTCCCCTTCCTCTCTCTGCCATGATCCGGTTATGATAGCGTCAATGGTCACCAGGGCGTCCAGGATCTCTTTGGACTCCCGTTCCCCCATCTCGCCGAATGTCGCTATCCCTTCGATCTTCCCCAGCAGCCATGCCGCCTGGGCGTATTCCTTCCCGTTCATCGTCTTCCTCCCATCCTCATCTGTTCCTCCGGGATCTCCACCGCGGAGAGGCAGCGCACCCTGGCCCGCCCCAGCTTCCGCAGGATCTGCTCCAGCTCCGCCGCGGCGATCTCCTTCACCGCCTGCGGCTCCCCGTATTCCATCCGGATCTCCATCGTCACGACGGTCACGCCTTCTTCCCCTTCCTCGCCTCATCCTTCACCCGGCAGCCCCAGCCCATGAACCCCTTGTAGCTGTTCCCGCACAGCCGGCAGCAGTACATGCATACCTGCCGTCCGTCCCGTTCCGGGCACGGCCCCACCAGGCTGTCATGGAAGGACCGCACGCAGATGGAGCAGCTCACCCGGCTGGTCTTCTGGGCCTTCCCGGTGTTGTAGTCCGTCCTCATCCCTCGTCCTCCTCCGGAAATCGCTTCTTCGTCACCGCAATGGCAAACTCCTCGATCTCGCTGGCCCACACAGCCTTTGCTCCGCATCTCTCAAAAACGTAAGGGAATCCACCAATGCCGTCGAACAGGCTCCCCAGCGTGATGTCCCGCTCATACTGAGCGCAGATCCGTCTCGCCAGAAACTGCCAGAAGGGCAGCGCGATGCTGTTTCCCAGCGCCTTATACCTCGGTCCGTCTGCGGCCTTGCGCTTCTTCCCCTTGCTGTCCGTCCAGTTTCCGATGTCCGTCCAGCCGTCCGGGTATCCCTGCAGCCGCTCGCATTCCATCGGCGTCAGACGGCGGACAACGGAGGTGCATATCCCGGAGGGGTGGCTGTCTGCCCGGACCGTCGGCGCCACGGTGTCGTATCTGGCCTGCATTTCTCCGGTCATTTTCTCCCCTGCGTTGTACATCTCCTTGTCGAAGACCACCAGCGGCTGATTATTTCCGCCTGAGCCGTACTTTGCGTTTACCGTTTCGCTTACATCTCCGAGCGGTTTGTATCGACTATCCTGACTGTGATTTTCGTAGACAGTACATTTCGCAACCCCGTGCTTCTCAATAGAATTAAGTGTAAAAGATGGGTCATTTGCACTGCCAAATCCAGGGCCTTGATGGCTTGGTCTTGCACCGTTTCCTTCAATTGGGTAAGTATCTACAACATACGTCTGCTGTTTCATCCCAGGCTCCGCCGCAAGAGCTCCGGCCTTGTCTCCGAGATTCCGCACTTCATCGCGTTGGTTCTGGGCGAACGCCAGCACCGCGTCCCTGCTCTGGCCCCCGTTTTCATTTGCGTTTAGGCTGTGCCACACCCCATCTCCTGGGTAAACCCTGGCGCTCTGCGGGTCCCACGGGTTCATCGCCCCGACGCTTCCGGCCTGCTGTTCTATGTGGAAACTGAGCACGTCGGGTATCGTGTTTCCGCCGCTTGGAACCGACTTTATGCTCGGTGACAGTTCTCTTGAATATGCTATGCTTCCGGCTTTTGCCCCTTGTCCTCCCATGAAAGCAGCGCTTTTGAAACTGATTGCTCCTCCAGCGCCTTCTTCAGCTCCGGCGGCAGTTCCTTCCCCCTGCGCTCCGCCCGTCTTAGAATCCCTTCGCAGGCCCTGGCGCTCAAAGAGTATTTCGGGTGCGCTGAGTCCTCCAAAATCTGCGACAAGCGAGATGCGTTTTCGTCTCTGGGGGACTCCCCAAAACTGTGCGTCGTGTACCCGCCAAGCAATGCTCCAGGAGCCATCGTCAGCGTAATAGCACCCGGATTTTGTCCATCCTCCGTCCGGCACACGCACACACACAGCGGCTCCCGGCTCCGCGACTTTGATGATTTCCTCGATGACCGCGGCGAAGTCCGCTCCCTTGGGGCTTCCGCTGGAGAAGGCTCCGGGCACGTTCTCCCAGACCATGTATCGGGGCCGAACCAGGTGATTTGATCTTCCTGAAAGTCTGTCATGCTCTCTCATCTCCCGTACGATCCGCATTTGTTCCATGAACAGTCCGGAGCGCTCGCCCGCCAGCCCGGCCCGCTTCCCGGCCACGCTCAGATCCTGGCAGGGGCTTCCCCCTGTGATGACGTCCACCACCGGCAGCTCATATCCGCTCAGTTTGGTGATGTCTCCGTAGTGTTTCAAATCTCCACCCTCCAGGTGATGCGGATCTTGTCCTCGTTCTCCAGCGTGTCCAGCATCTCCTTGGTGCTCAGCCTGCCCTCGTCGATGTCGTGGATGTATTCCAGGCACAGTTCCCACAGCCGGTGGAGCCGCACCCTGCCGAACCCGAAACGGTCCCGGAGCACCCGGAACACGACGGCGAACTGCCTTTTGTAGGCTTCCTCCACGCTCTCCTTGGCCACCTGTTTGCAGGCCTTCTCCACCGCCTGGCTGATCTGCTTCTCCAGCGCCGCCAGCTCCGCGATGCTCAGCTTCTCCTTCAGCGCCGCCCGGAGTTCTTCGTTCCCGACCCGCTCCAGATCCGGCACCTGCGGCGGCCGCCGCTTCTTCTTCGTCTTCATCATCGTCTCCTCATCTCCGTCCCCCGCCTCCCCCGTCCCCCGTCATTGCGAGGAGCCGAAGGCGACGTGGCAATCCGTCTCGCGTTCCTTCTCTGCCTTTTCGGCGTGGTCCCGGCGGCAGGGCTCGAACCTGCGGCCCGGCGATTATAGATCGCCCGCTCTTCCGTCTGAGCTACACCGGGATAATGCCGGTCTTTCCCGGCTGCCAGCGCATTTTGTCCGTGGCAATCCAGACGATACCAGGCGTCTTGCGTCCTTCCCCTGGTACAGGCGTTCCATGCGCGCCTTCACACGTTTGCCAAGGAGGTCGATGAGAGGCCCCTGAGGCTGCTCCACCCTTCGGGGCCATGCTTACCTCCCGAAATACATCCCATCCAGCCAGAACCCCTCGGTCCCCTGCTCAAACTCCGCCTGCCAGACGTAGCCCTGGCCCCACAGATCCCCGTGGTTCCCGCTCAGCAGCTGTCTGGCGATCTCATAGGCCCGCTCCACCGCGTGCTGTTCTCCCGGATTCTTGGCCCGCTCCGGCCAGACGATCCCGGTCGTGGAAAATCTGCCGTATTGCCCCGGCGCCGTCAGCACCGCCTCCAGCGTGGAGGGGAAGCGTTTGTCCCTCACCCGGTTGAGCACCACGTCCCCCACGTCGATCCGGCACTCGTCGCTGCACTCGTCCCCCCCGGCCTCCTGGTAGATCACGCAGGCCAGCATCTCCACCATCTCAGCGTCCGGTTCCAGCACCGCCCCCGCCGTCATGGCCAAGGGCATCGGCTCCGGCAGTATTGGTTCCATGGAGAACCCGCACGCCAGCGCGATCGCCGCCATGATGCTGATGATCCTGGTCATCTCGTGTCCGGGCCCCCTTCCTCATAGAGGATGTCATATGTGCCAGGGGCATTTATGTCCTTCGCAGGTGTTTCCTCCTTGGGTTCCGGAGGCAGCGGCATCCAATGGGTGACTTTCAGGCCATTAAGTCCTTCATACTGGAAGTGCGGGGCCGGATCGCGTGCGTAATAATCCAGCACCTGCATGAACATCATCCCCAGATATCCATCCCCACGATCGAAACCGTAATATACCAGCACCTGGCAATCTTCCTTCGGCAACCGCTCCGTCACAGGAATCCATCTGGGCCTCTCCACCACGTCCGCGGCTGGATACTGATTCAGTATCTCTACGCCATGCATGGTAATGGCATCTGCTTCGTAGAGGGCATTCCTGACAGCTTCCCGGTCGATATACTCAGCCATTGTCATTTCCCCTCCCTGGCATAGTCCGCGATTCCCGTCCCGCCGCATGCGTCGCATTTGATGTAATCCCGCGGGTCCTTCGGGTCAGGCCGGTCGTCTTCCGCGCAGGCCCTGCTCCGCAGGACCTTGCCCTTCCCCGCGCATTTTTCGCATGCCGTGTTGAGCTTGCGCAGCGCCTGGAGGCTGTCGTGGTAGGGCTTCGCCTTCGCTTTGAATTCCCACTCAATCTCGCTGATCTGTTCCTCAATCTGCCGGATCGCCGGCACCAGGTTCATCTTTTCCCGTTTCATTTCTGCCTCTCCGGCGGCTCCGGCAGCGGCATCCAATGGGTCACTACCGCAGTACTCTCGCTTGCGACTACCCAATCTCCATCACAACGCCAGTCGAGGAAATAGAACCCGCCGCCTTCATAAGCCAGCACTTCCTTCCCGTCTTCCGGCATCCGTTCCTTCACGGAGGTCCACCTGGGTCGCTCCACCACATCGGCGGGCTCCATCATTGCTACCATTTCAAGGGCCTGCCGCCATCCCTCTTCAAAGGCTTCGTCTACCGTCTTAAACGGCACTCTCTGCTCCACAGGCAGCACCGGAATGGTACTCGCGTCCAAACGATCAATGTATTCAGCCATGCTTCCTCCTTATCAGGCCAACGAGCCTGTGTTCATGCAGTTTGTGACTGCGGTTATCAGTTCTTCACCGTCCACCGTGTATCGCTTTCCGTCCACTCGATCTCCACCTGCCGCTTTGTGAGCCAGCTGTTGTGGACCTTGATGCAGGGCATAGACGGATTTGAATAATCCTCGATCTGGCAAGTTATTTTAACCATCGGGTTTTCTCCTTTCTGCATAACCGCAGTAAAAGTCCGGCGCGGTCAGGAGGTCCACCATCCCGCAGAAACGTCGGTTCGGCGCTGACGCCGGCTCCCAGTCCGTTTGCCAATTCGCACAGCTTCGGTACCGCACCACGGTCCCCGCGTCCGCCTCCGGCACCTCCCGGACCTTCTGATAGATCTCCGTGGCAGGCTTGCCCACGCTGTCGAAGATGATCCGCAGCACCGCCGCCTTCTCCACATACCCGCTCATGCCGGTTCCTCCCTTGCTTCAAACAGTTTCTTGCACCTCGGTCGGCTCCTGCAGGTCTTCTGCATCTCCGGCCGCTGCCCGTAATATCGGAGGGGCACGGTCTTCCTGGCGCAAAACCCGGATGCCTTCCCCGGATTCCGAATGAAGTTCCGGCAGTCCCCGCAGGTTTCCTTCTTCTCATCATCCGCTTCTGAATACTTCCGCGTGTTCCATGCCCGGACGGCGTCGCACCTCTGTTTGTAGAGTTTCTCCCGGTTTGCGCCGCACCGGCTGCAGCGCACGAACCACTCAACTCCGCAGTCCACGGCCGTCGCCTTTCCCCCGCAGAATGGGCAGGGTTTCAGCTCCGCCACCTGATCCACCCCGCCTTCCAAAGCGCCGCGGTCCCCACGGCCTCGCAGGCCGCCGCCCACCACAGGGCACTGAGGGGCGCCCAGCCCCGCTCGGTCCCGCCTACCAGGCAGATCATCAGAAAGAAGCACGCCAGCCCGACGGCCACGCAGATCCTCCGCTTCGTCCTCGTTTTCATGGTTTCACTCCTCTCTGGAGATAGGACAGCGGCAGCAGGTCGCTGACATACTGCCCGGATTTCAGATGAATGATGATTTCCTGCGGTTTCCCTTCCAGATCGAAGATATTGTCGAACACCTCGTTATCGTATTCGTGCAGCCAATCGAACCAATTGTCGTAGACGTTCCGCAGGAACTTCATATCGTTCCCTCTCCCGATGTATCGGATCATGTACTCGTCTCTCAGGTCAGCCTGCGGGATGACGCTGATGAAGGGGATCTCCCTCTTACGCAGTTCCTTCCGCACCTCCTGGTGGCTGGACACAAACACAAAGTTGTATCCGCACTCGGACGCCAGCAAGGTGATCTGGTCTACATATTTTTGAACCCAGTCCTCTGCCTCCTCCGTCGGCACGATCCCCTTCTCCCAGTCCACCGGAAACTTGAATGGTGTTGACTCCAGATCCACAGCTTCCTTCATAAGTCCTGCGGCCGTGGTCTTCCCAGTACCGGGAAAAGCACTGATGATTATTCCTTTGATTTTCATGCGATCTCATCCTCCTCCAGAATGAAAAAACCTTCTTCCTCCTCCGGCGCCCAGTCTTCCGGCAGATAGTTCCGCCCGAATTCCAGCCGGAATTCCTCGATGGTCCAGCCGAATCGTTCCATGGCCAGGGCCTGCCCGTATTCGTGGAGCTTCTGCATTGTCTCCCGGTTCCGGTGTACTGCCTCCGGTCCGTTCTCGTGGCAGCGGCTGTGGCACAGGGGCACCCACAGTCCGAGTTTCTCGCTCTTGTCCCGGTTAGAACCGCCGAAGATGTGGTGCTTGTCCAGCGGATCTCCGTTCCCGTTCCGCCCGCACAGCCAGCAGGTCCTGCCTCTCATCGGTTGGTATCTCATCCCTTGATCTCCTCTTTCTCCGTTCCGGCGGTTGATGACGCGCCATCCCGGTGCTTCAGTTCCACCCGGACGCTGCCGGGTACGACCTCCAGTCCCTCCCTCGCCGCCAGGATCTGCGCCCAGGTCTCCGCGAATCTCTGCCAGTTCGGGGTGCCGTGGAAAACGACGTTCATGGTTTCTCTCCCTGCGTGATCCTGAAGAGGATCGTTCCGATGTCCTCCGATACCCGGAGGATCATCCCGTTGACGCTGATCTTCGTCCCGTCCGGCTCTTTCGCGGGTTCCATGATCTCGATCCGCTCCGCGTTCACCCGGATGGGCTTCGTCGCCTTCGTCCCCGCCGTCCACGGGTGCTCATACTCGCTCACCAGGATGAAGTTGCTCATGCCGCCCCTCCGTCCTCTGCCTCCGGGCACTGTTCCTTGGTTGCCTTCTCGGCTTCCGCAAGTTCGATTCCCGCAACGAATCCCTGTCCGAACACGAGGAACTCTCTCTGCTTTTCCGCAGGTAATTCCGCTATCTTGTCAACCAGTTCCGCCAGGTCTCTGCTCATTGTTTTTTCCTCCTTTCTGTGCCATTGGCATAAAGATATCATGCCAATGGCATTTTGTCAAGCAAATATCTTGACATTGGCATAAATTACTGTTATTGTATGCTCACAAGATGAGGAGGCGATGACATGAACAACAGATTGAGTGCGGTCAGGAAGGCCGTCGATTTGAACCAGGCAGACTTTGGCAGTCGCCTCGGGGTCACTGGATCTGCGATCTCTCGATGGGAAAAGGGAGAGCGAGACATTCCCGATTCAGCGGTTAAACTCATTTGCCGCGAGTTTTCTGTATCTGAAACCTGGCTCCGCACAGGTGCCGGTGATATGTTCCGTCCCCGCACCGATGCTCAGGAGCTCGGCGAACTGATTAAGTCCCGCTTGATCGATGCCCCCGACAGTTTTCAGGCTGCTCTCGTAAAACTGCTTCTCCGACTTGAACCGGATGGACCCGAGCTGCATCGGCTACGGCAGTTTTGCGAAGAACTGCTCGCTGAAACAGAAAAAGACCCGGAGGCCTGAGCCTCCGGGTCTTTTTCTTATCTTTTGCCTCCCCTTCAGGGGAGGGGGACCGCCCACAGGCGGTGGAGAGGTCACCCCACCAGTATGTAGTACACCATTTCCAGCACCCGCTCCTCCGCCTTGTGCAGCTGCCGGATGATCCCGGCCTCCAGCTTTCGCCGGTTTTCTGCGGATTTGTCTTGCGCCCCGCCTCCGGATTTGGTATAGTCGAATTGAACATTATCATTTCTTATCATTTCCCGCAGGACGCCCACGGCATCGAAGTATCCGTAAGTGTACTCCAGGCTTTTCCCGCTCCCGTATTCGTCATATTCCCCCAGCATCGCCGCCGTGGCGTCCGTCAGTATCCCCAGTCTTGTCACATGCAGCCCCCCGTAAATTTAATAAGAGAGGGAGCGGTCGCGCCGCCAAGCTCTGATCCGCTCCCCCACCCGCCTGGGATGGTCTGATTGTACCCCGCTTGGCCCTGTCATTCAATCGACATCACTGAGAAAGGAGCCCCACTTATGGCGTATGAGCTTATCCCCCATGAGGATTTTGTCTCATCTGTGAAAACCCCCGGTGAAGCTCTGACGCCCACGCAGAAATTGATCCGGCATCTGCGCGGCGTCTATAAGTCCAGGAACCTTACAGTCCCGGAGATCAGCAAGATGATCAACGACGTGGTATCCCCCGCAACCCTTTACCGTTTTTTTGAGGAAGACAGCGAAGCGCGCTATAATTTCCAGACGTACACGATCGACGTCATTCGCACGGCGCTGCTGGTTGATGATACGCTGGGTTACGGTGACGCCGTCGCCCTGGAGAAAACCGCCGGCTTCCTGGCGATCATCGAGCAGCAGCACGATGAATATGCCGCCAAGTGCCGGAAGTTTGAGGAGCAGCTGGAGTGGTGGCAGAATCAGATACGCAAGAAGGACGAGAGGATGGACCGCAAGGATGAGGTGATCGCAGAGAAAGACCGGATCATCAAAGAGAAAGACGAATTGATCCGCCAGCTCATGGCGAAGGTGCTTGGATGATTGCGGTTATCATCGGCTGTCTGCTTCTTCTGTTCGCTTGGTATCTGGAGAAACGCATACGCTGGGGGATTTACCGATCCTCCGTCATTGCTTATACCGTTGGGCTGGTCACCGGCGCCGGTCTTGGAGATACTAGTTCTGCTGCCGCCATTGCTGAAAAGTATCTTGACCAGGTCGAGACGAAGATCAAGATCCCCCGCAAAACCGCCTACCCTCTGAACAGTTCCAATAATTACGCTGAGTTTGCTCTCCTCTGCATGGTCGAATATGCGAAGGAGAACGACCTCCCCGATCTAGAGAAATACAGTTATTCTATTATCCATGCTGTCCACCCTTATTGGGATGGCTATTCCCTAGAAGGATGATCTGTTATGAAAGTCGCACTCTACGCCCGCGTCTCCACTGAGGAGCAGGCCAAGCACGGACTGAGCATTGATACCCAGCTGGATAACCTCCGTGCCTGGGCGGAGAAGCAGGGGCATACCGTCGTTGACGAATACGTGGACGCCGGTGTGTCCGCCCGGAAGAGTCCCGCCAAGCGCCCGGAGCTTCAGCGCCTCCTGGGCGACCTGGACAAGGTGGAGTTGATTGTCTTCACGAAGTTGGACCGCTGGACGCGCAACGTCAAGGGGTACTACGCCGTTCAGGAGACCCTCGACGCCCATAACGTCCCCTGGACCGCCATCATGGAGGACTACGAGACCGTCACGGCCAACGGGCGCCTCAAAATGAATCTGTGGTTGGCCTTAAGCGAACATGAGGCTGATCGAACGTCCGAGCGCATCAAGGTGGTGCTGGACCGCAAGGTGGCGATGGGGGAATATATCGGAAACCGGGTGCCTTATGGTTACTCCGTGGAGGGGAAACACCTGGTCCCCAATGACAAAGCTGATGACGTCCGGGCCGCTTACGATCTCTACCGACATACCGGCAGCATTTACCAGGTCAAGAACTTTCTGCATGACCGTGGGCATAAGATCGTCTACGTCACCGTCTGCCGCATCCTCCGCAATCCCATGTACGCCGGCAGATACCGGGACAACCACAATTACTGTGAGCCGATCATCCAACCGGAAATCTTTGACGAGGTGCAGGCCATGCTGGAGAAGCGCTCCTATCGGCAGAACAAGTCCAAGCGCGTCTACCTGTTCAGCGGTCTGATCCGCTGCGCGTACTGCGGCAAAATTCAGGTGGGTGCCTGGTCCGGGCAAACCCGGGAGACGTACCGCTATCGCTGCAACTACCATTACCTCAACGGACGCTGCCCCAACGCGATCCAGCTGAAGGAATCCGTCGTAGAGACCTTCCTCCTGGATAACGTCGCCGCGGAGCTGAAGAAACTGACCGTGGAGTTGGAGTCCACGAAAAAGAAAAAGCGCGGCCCGGACAAGGCCGCGATCTTGGCGAAGGTTGAGCGTTTGCAGGAGCTTTATGTGGACGGCATGATCGACCGGGAGAAGTTCCGCGCCGACCGGGAGAAGCTGCTGGCCCAGATCCAGGAGGAGCCTCCGGTCAAGGACCTCTCCACGGCTCTCCGGATCGTCCAGGCCGACGATTTCCGTGAGCGGTATAACGAGCTGCCGCGGGAGGACAAGCGAGCCCTCTGGCGCAGCGTGGTTGACCACATCACCGCCGACGACCTCGGCCACATCGAGGTTTATTTTTACCCATAACTACTACTATTTTATCGTTGTCACATGCCAGCGTATAATTAGTAAAAGAAGAAAGGGGGCCGGTTTCCCGGCCCCCTTTCCTGCGTGTTTCACATCTTCTCCAGCTTGGCCATCAGCTTACGCCGCTCGCTTTCCGGCATTTCCCGAACGTCCATCAGGATATCCTCGATGCCTTCGTGCCCGGAGTAGCCGCCCTCGCGGGAGACATAGCGCCCGGTCCGGGGGCTGCGTCCACGCCTGCCGGAGTAGCCGTCATAGCTGCCACCGTCCTGGCTGCGCATGGAACCGCCGTCGTAGGCATAGCTGCGATAGCTTCCATCCCGTGCGTAGGATCGGCGGGAGGCCCCGCCCTCTTCTTCCTCGGCTTCAATCATGGCGATGCAGGTCTTGATGCACTTCAGGGCATGGGTCAGCTTGTCTACCAGGTCGATGTCCAGGACGGACATTTCCTCGGTGCCCTCCAGGGTCCTCCAGCATTCCTCAAGGCGCTTGGTGACGATCTCACAGAGACCGTAGAGCATTTCCAGTTTCTTTTCCATGGTTTTCTCCTCCTTCCCGTCAGGCTACGCGGTCAATGACCAGGTTTGCGTTTTGCAGGCTGATCGTTTCCGGCGGAGTGTCTACTTCCGCCGCCACATTCCGCAGGGCGATGGTGAAGCAGCAGCCCCTGGGAACGTCGATCAGCGCGGTGCAGGTGACGTTGAAGTAATCCTCCGCCGCTGCGGGGGTCACGATAGCCCTACTCGTCGGGCGCGGTTCCCCGTTGACAGAGAGGGCCACGGCGATGGGAGCCACGGTCCCGCCGGTCGGCACGGCGATATTGCCGTTGAATGTCACCCGATACCTGGCAAAGCAGCTCGTCGGGCAGTTGACCGCGCCGCGCAGAATAAAGATCCCGGTCTCGTCCTCATGGTACACATACCCGGCACGGCACGGGATGGAGGCCGTGAAGATCGCGGGCTCATTCGCGGGAATGAGCTGCACCGCATTGGCCAGATATTCTGCCACGTTTCAGCCCTCCTTACGCAGCGCAGCCGCAGCCGCCGTTGTTGCACTGGAAGATCGGCGTGCGTCCATAGACGGGAGTGCTGGGCACGGGGCAGTTGCTCAGGCGATTGTAGAGTGCATCTACCTCGTCGCTGAAGCCCTTCTGGATGAAGGCGTTCTGGCTGGCCTGGGAGGCCGCGATCTTCGCGTCAGAGAGCTGCGCCCGGAGATTATCTGCCTCGCGCTTGTAGCCGTCCAGTTCCAGCTGGCAGAGCTTGTCCAGGATTGCCTGATTGCCGCCACGGACAGCATCGATGATATCCCTGGTGTTCTGATAGGCGGCGGTGCGGTCCGCGCAGTTCTCCGTCGCCACGGTGTACTTCAGATCGGCGGTGGCCGCCCGATTATCGCAGCAGCACTGAGCCAGCTGCGCCTGGAGGGCGTTCAGCCCCTGGCTGTTGGCGGCCTGGGCGTTGAAGCTCCGCTCCAGATCTGCCAGCTGGCCGTTGTAGAGCTGGGCCTGCAGGCTGTTGAAGCCGGAGGAAACCTTTTCGCCCACGCCGGTAATGGTGTCATGGAGCATCTGATCCCGGAAGCCGCTGTTGGTGTTGGCGTTGATGTTGTTCTGGCCGTTCAGCAGCCAGGGGAAGTCATAGCCGAGCTGCATGTTGCCCATG
>JAEEGH010010024.1_pt1 | contig 21867 bp, 18 predicted proteins | sample 9134181 | NCBI WGS metagenome assembly JAEEGH01 (sample SAMN16246544, study PRJNA631951) | gut metagenome | biome: gut microbiome; feature: rumen; material: DP-attached | host: Bos | place: Iran: Karaj | collected 2018-10
GCTGCAGCCGGTCCCCCAGAAAGGAGGCGGACATCAGGATAACCGAAACCTTGGCCAGTTCCGAAGCCTGCAGGGAAAAGCCCGCGATATAGATCCAGCGCCGGGAGCCGTTTACGACCGTCCCGATGCCCAGCGTCGCCGCCAGCAGCAGTATGGTGGCCCCGGCTACCACCATATAGAACCGGGGGCTCATCATACGTTTATAATTCAGATGAAACGCAGTGGTCCAGAACACGATTCCGCCCACAGCAGCATAGATCAGATAACGGATCAGGAAGTGATAGGGATTACCGGTCATGGCCTCCGCTTTGACAAAGCTGGCGCTGAACACGTTGACGCAGCCGATGACCATCAGCAGGATCATCAGCGTAATAATGGCGTCTTTCGGGTTTTCCCACAACATGAATCGTTCTCGCATAATGTGTAGTATATCCTCTTGAAAACAGAAGAAATCTGAAACTAATTATTCTCCGGCGAATCTTCCGGCCGGATATTCTTCGGCGAATGCGTCGCCACCCTGCCGGAGTTTTCCGTAAACACCGCTTCGCAGTAATTGATCGGCGTTCCCATAGCGCTGAACTTTTTCTCGTATTCCGTCTGTACTTCATTCTGATAGCTGCTATGGTGCAGATCGTAGGAAAGCCCGCGAATCTCCAGACCAAATTCTTTAAATTCCTCTACGGAAAAATCAAACAGCTTCCGGTTGTCCGTCTTGAAGAACAGACGCCCGCCGGTCCCCAGCAGCTTCAGGTACAGTCCCAGAAAATTCCGGTGAGTCAGGCGCCGTTTCGCCTGTTTTTTCTTGGGCCAGGGATCGCTGAAATTCAGGTACAGGGTTTTGATTTCTCCGGGCTCGAACCAGTCTTCCATATACGCGGCGTCCGCATTCAGGATCACCAGATTATCCAGCCCGGTTTCCATTGCTTTCCTGGCCGGATAATAGGAAATATCAAACTGGGTCTCGATCCCGATAAACGCCTTTTCCGGGTGCAGGGCCGCCATGCCCGTGATAAAGCCGCCTTTGCCGCAGCCGATTTCCAGACAGATTTCCCTGCCCGGGAACCGTTCCTGCCAGCGGCCTTTAAACCGTTCTATATCTTCCCTGTACAAAAAGCCTGCCTCAATGACTTCCGGCATCGCTTTTTCTATCCAGGGCTTTTTTCGTAAACGCATGTGTCAGAATTCCTTTATTTCTTTTCGTTTCCTGCGGAAACAGGTCCCAGGTCATATTTTTTCAGATACCGGTACAGGGTCACGCGGCTTACGTCCAGCATGGAGGCCAGCTTGGAGATGTTGCCGCCGGCGGATTTCCATACGGAGATGAAAGCATCCTTGTCATATTTCCAGGATTTTTCCATGGTTTTGTCCACCGGCATCTTCACGTCGTCCGCCTCGATGATGCTGCCGGGCACATGGAAGAAAGCCCGCTCGATCACGCCCTGCAGCTGTTTGATATTGCCGGGCCAGCTGCAGCCTGTCAGCACTTTCAGCGCTTCGGGGGTCAGGTGCTTCTGAGGCATGTTGTACTGGGCGCTCATTTCCGCCAGGATATGGTTGGCCAGGACGGAAATATCTTTTACCCTCTCCCGCAGCGGCGGGATGCGCATGACTGTATCCAGCACCATCTCAAACAGCTGGCGGCTGAAAAGCCCCTTGTCCGCCAGGCGCTTCAGATTGCTGTCGCAGGCGGCAATCACGCGGATGTTCAGTTTCTTCCGCTCCCCGGATCCGCGGATGGGCAGGCCGTTCTTTAACGCGTCCGCCAGCTTGTCTCCCAGTTCGACCGGAAGTTTTTCCACTTCATCAATAAACAGGGTCCCGCCCATGGCCAGTTCCAGTTTCCCGGCCGCAGGCAGATTGTCCCCGTCCAGCCTGCCAAAGAATTCTTCTTCCATGGCTTTCGGGGATCCGTCTGTACATTTCACAACGATCAGCGGGGCCGCTGCCCGGGCGCTGGCCTGGTGGATGCCATGGGCCAGGCGCTGCTTGCCGGTGCCCGGCTCGCCCTGCAGCAGGATATTGCTGTCGGCCCGGGCGATCCGGGTCGCTTTATGCTGCAGCGCCAGGAATTCCGTCGTTTCGCCCACCATGCTGTACAGGCTGTACCGGCTGCTGTAACCGGTAGCGTGGGCGATTGTGGTTTTCAGGTCTTCAATCGACATGGACAGGATAGCCGCTCCTTCCACGTTTTTGCCTACTTTCACCGGCAGCGCGGTCGTTACGTCTTCATACGTCCTGTCCTGGGTGATCCAGGTCACTTCGCGGCGGTAGACGGGTTTTCCTGCCAGCGCCTGACGCACCGGGATATGCTCATAGTTCAGGAACACATCCGCCAGGGATTTTTTCCCGTCCAGGCGTTTCTTGCCGTTTTCATTGCAATACTGAATCTTTTCGTCACGGTTCAGCCAGTAGACGCTCACTGGCAGCTCGTTCAGGATCATCTTCTGCACGTTCCAGTAGACCAGCATCTCCAGATACTTTTCCACGGAATACTTCATGGTCAGCAAAAGCGATAACAACAGGTCATAGGGCAATTCCCTCTGGTCCACGGAACAGAAAGACAGGATATAGCGGATCTTGCCCTGCACACAGATGGGAGCGCTGCAGGCATCCCCGTTATGGCTTTCCCGTATCCACATCTCAGGCCCGAACATCAGGAACGGAACATTGTGTTCCCGGGCGATGCTGATACTGGATGTCCCTATATCGCTCTCCAGTACGCGCATCCCCTGGATATCGTCAATGACCCGCTGGAAAAAAGGCATGGCGTAGTTCTTGATCACATAGCCCTGATCGTCAATCAGCAGCATGCTCAGGTTATGGGAATTAAAATGCTGTTTGTTCTGTTCGTACAGCCCGTCCACATATTCCACGATCTGGGCATGGGCCTTCTGATGCTCGATGACCTGTTCCCGTGTCAGACGGTTGACTTTGGGCATCGTTTCATGGGGCAGGTGCAGGGTCCGGCAGCGCTGCCAGGATTCCGCCACCCACGGGTGCACGTTGGGATCGACGACCCCTTCTTCCATAAATTTATTGTAATAGGCTGTCAGCTTTTCCTTATTTCTTTTTTCACGAATCATCGCAGATTTCCTCTCTCTCACATTTTGTCTGCTTTAGCGGCTGCGGTCATTGCCGGTTAAAATGCGGCGGGCCGTATAATAACGGGGTCCCCAATAGCTGTCAGTCAGGTTGCTGAGCATGATGCCCCTGGAGCTGGTAGCGTTCCAGAACAGGTTGTTTCCTGCGTAGATGCCCACATGTGAGGCACCGGGTTCATATGTGGTAAAGAAAACGAGATCGCCCGGTTTCAGGTTCTTTTTGGAAACAAACTTGCCTTCCAGCGCCTGGGTGTCCGCCGTGCGGGTCAGACGGATCCCGTGTCTGGCAAATACATACTGCACGTAGCCGGAACAGTCGAAGCCCCTCGGCGTGGTACCGCCGAAAACATAGGGCACTCCTTTGTACTGGGCCGCTGTCTTCAGAATCTTTGTGCTGGCCACATTGCCACCGTATTCCTTGGCCTCTGTCTGCCATTTCAGTTCTTCATACGTGGCATTATCAAGGTTTCCGGTTTCTTTCAGATTATATTTTTTCTGGAATTTGCGCAGGGCTCTGCGGGTAGACTTGGTAAACCGGCCATCCGCCTCACCGGGATCAAACCCCAGCTTCGCCAGATATTGCTGCGCCTGTTTAATTTTCCAGCCTTTGTCTCCGACCTGATATACGGATTTTTCCGGTTCGGGTTTTTCTTTTTTATTCTTTTTTTCAGGGACAGCCGGTTTCTTCTGTTCCGGCTTCTTTGTCTCCAGTCCGGGCGGTTTTGTCGGTAGTTTGGCAGGTTCCGCCTTCACTGCCGGTTTCGGTGCCGTCTGTACTGTCGGCTTGATTATCGTAGGTGTTGCGGGTTTCGGCGCTTCTGCCTTAGGTACCGTCTGTTCAGCCGGTTTTGCCTGTGGCGCCGGTGTTACAGGCTTCGGCGTTTCCGCTTTGGGTGTTGCCGGTTGCGGAGCCGGTGTGGCCGGTTTTGCCTGTGGCGCCGGTGTTACAGGTTTCGGCGTTTCCGTTTTGGGTGTTGCCGGCTGCACGGCAGGTGTGGCCGGTTTTGGTGTCTCTGCTTTCGGCGCTGTCTGCTGTACGGCCGGCTTTGGCTGCGCCGGCGGTGTTACAGGCTTCGGCGCTTCCGCTTTGGGCGTTGCCGGTTGCGGAGCCGGCGCCGCGGGTTTTGGTGTCTCTGCTTTCGGCGCTGCCTGCTGTGCGGCCGGCTTTGGCTGCGCCGGCGGTGTGGCTGGCTTCGCTGCTTCCGTTTTGGGCGCCGCTGTTTTATTTGCCGAAGGCGCAGCAGCGGTTTCCGGATTTTGTGGCTTCGCTTTCACTGCCACGTCCCCGGGCATCGTCTTCGGCACAGGCTGGCTGCCCGTGATCCGCGTACCGTTTGCCCGGTGGGGCATATTGGTGATCACCGGAGCTGCCGACGCCCCATAGGGGGTCCAGCCCAGAAGCAGCGACGCCAGTAATCCGGCCGTCACCGTTTTCGCTATGATTCGTTTCATTCCTCTGTAATGCATGTCACCACATAGAATACACGCTGCCGGGGCAGGCGTATCTCCTTTACTGTTAGTATCTGTCGTCGTTATAAACGTCCCATGTCTTTAACTTGTCCAATTCCTCTGCCGCCATCTGTACCTCGGCAAGCAGCCGTTGTTTATCCTTCGGCAGGTTTCCGGCAAAATTGACATAATTGGAAACATGATTGCTGCGGAATATGGTATGGCAGTGCTCCGGCAGGTTCACATTTTCCAATATCAGATGCAGCTCGTGCATCAGGCCGCCGGGGGAAAGGGGATGGAACTCGCCCCGTTCAAACTGTTCTTTCAGTTCGCTGCCCCGGTACAGCATCAGGCACAGGGCGCTCAGCATGGTAGGCTGTATTTCGCTGATGGCCTTCGCCGTTTCCAGCGCGTGCCGTTCGCTGCCTTCCACGCCTGCAATTCCCAGGATGATCATGATGGAAAGCTTCATGCCTGCTTCAATCACACGCCTGCCTGCCTCAATGGACTGGGGACCGTCTACTCCCTTGTTCACCGCTTTCAGCGTAACCGAATCGCCGCTTTCCATACCGTAGTACAGAAGCTTCAGTCCCGCTTCCCGCAGTTTTATCATGTCCTCCGGCGATTTCCGGAGAATGTCCCTGGGAGCCGCGTAGGAAGAGACCCGCTGCAAATGGGGAAAATACTGTTTCAGCGCATGGAGGATGCGCAGCAGCCGGTCCGTGCCCAGCACCAGCGCGTCGCCGTCCGCCAGAAAGACCCGGCGCACACCGTCCCTGTTATAGGAATAGGCCAGCGCCATCTGGCGGGCAATCTCTTCGTCCGTCAGGACCTGGAAGGGCACGCCCCGGTACATGTTGCAGTAGGTACATTTATTGTGGGCGCAGCCCCGGGTCACCCGCAGGATAAAACTGTTGGCTTCGCTGGGCGGACGGAACACAGGGGTATCGTAATTGTCAAAAAACATCTGGACTTCCTTTTCTGTTAAAAAAATATTTACATTTTTCAAAAAATCAATTCAAATCATATAACATTTAAAACACTTTTCTAAAACATTATATAACATTTTACATTTCATTGTAAACTTCTTTACATTCTTTTTTTAGGAAGAATTCCGGAAAATGACCCCTTTTCACAAAAAAGACGTTTTTTCGTGATAGGATGTGACAAGAACAGAGAAATGTAATACAATGCTAAGGAAATATTGATCACAAAATACCGGAGAACTCTGATGAAAAAGTTGTGTATGGTTATGCTGCTGGTCTGCCTGACCCTGACAGCAGCCTGCGGCAAACCGAAAGCTGCAGATCATAATATCCGTCTGCAGGGCAGGACCGAAGCGGTCCTTTATACCGTAAAAGCACCCGTAGACGGTGAAATCCGCGGCCTGATCCTGGACACCGGGGAACGTATCCGCAAAGGCCAGCCTTTATTCGGGCTGGGAACACAGGATGAAAACCCGGAAGTGGGAAAAGCCGCCACAGAGCTGGCCAAAGCCCAGGCCAGGCTGAACAATGCGTCCCAGGGAAACAGCGACGCCAGCCGCGCGTCCGCCGCTGCCGCTCTGCAAAGCGCCCGGAGCGAAGTGCAGAACGCCGAACAGAATTACAATAAGATGAAGCGCCTGTATGACGTAGGCGGCATCAGCCGCAACCGGCTGCAGCAGGCCCAGCTGAACCTGGAAAGCGCCCGGGCCGGTCTGGCCGCGGCCCAGGCCCGTTACGATCAGGTCAGCCGCGCCTATACGCCGGAAGAACTGGCCGCATTGGAACAGCAGGTGCAAAAGCAACGGGCTGCCTATGACGCCGCCATTCTTACCGTGGAGGGAAGCGAGATTGTCAGCCCGTCCACCGGTACCGTCCGGCAGATATGGGTAAAGAACGGGGAAGCGGTAAAAAAAGAACAGCCCGTCATGCAGATCATCTCTGCTACGGACTGTACTATTCTGGTTCATGCCAAAACCGCAGACCCCCGGTTAACGGAAGGGACGGAAGCCACCGTAACAGTGACCGGAAGCAAAAAGAGCTTCCCCGCCGTCATCCGCAGGATCGAGCAGAACACGGTAACACTGTTCAGCAGCCAGAAACCGGAAGATCTGCCGGAAGGAACGGCTGTGGAAGTCACCATTGCGTTGGAAGAAAACCCCAAATAAAAACAAAACTCCTGCCAAATGACAGGAGTTATTTTTTTTGGAGCGGGCAATGGGAATCGAACCCACCTCTAAAGCTTGGGAAGCTTTCATTCTACCGATGAACTATGCCCGCAAAAGAAAATGATTTGCTTTTTAAGGTACTGTAAAATAATAGCACGTTTTTGGTCTTTTGGCAACACCGGGGAAAACAACAATTTGAAAAGCACTGACTGATCCATCTGCGCGTCAGCCGAACCCGTGTTTTCTTTAAAATACCCCCAACACCTGGAACAACATGACCCAGAAGAACAATGTGACACTGGAGAATGCGGAGGTCAGCACCACGCTGTTGCCTGCCAGTTCCGCGTTACTGCCCAGCTGCTGCGCCATGGCAAAGCTGGCCACTGCGCAGGGGGTAGCGAAGATGCAGAGCAGCGTGACAAAATCCACGCCCCGGAATCCCCTGTAATAGGCAGTTCCCAGCACCAGCGCCGGTATCACGATCAGCCGGCCCACCACCACAATGATCAGGTTCCGTTTTTCTTCGCTGATTGTCCCGAACTGGAACGAGGCGCCTAAAATCAGCAGGGCCACCGGAGACGTGCAGGATGCTATCTGGCGGATCGGTTTTAAGACCGGTTCCGGCACCGTGATCCCTGTAACCATAAAAAACGCGCCCAGAATCGCGCCTATGATCATGGGATTCTGCAGCACCGTCCGCAGCGTTTCCAGCAACGAGAAGCGCCCTTCACCGCGGAAACTTTCCAGAAAGAAGACGCTCACGGAATTATAAATCGGAGAAACCACGGCGATCATCATCGTGGGAACCGCCAATGCCTCGGACCCGAAAATATTTTCCACCAGGGGCATTCCCAGCAGCACGAAGTTACTGCGGAACAGCGCCTGAAGCATCGCCCCCCTGGACCGGTTATCCTTTTCCACCGTGCATACCACGACAGCGGAAAGCATCAGCATGATAAACAAACCCGCAACGGTAAACGCCAGCAGCCGGGGACGCAGCGCAGTAGCGATCGTCGTCGTATACATGTTATAAAACATCATGCAGAAAAAGAATACCCGGAAAATCATGGCATTTACATGCGTCAGTTCCGTATCCGTCAGCATCTTCCGCCAGCGGACAAAGATGCCCATGCCGATCAGAAGAAACAGGGGGATGATTGCTTTTACCGCAACAATAAAATGTTGCTCCATAATTACCCCAGCAGCAGCTTATCGCTGGCCATTCCGTCGCCGCTTGCTTTCTCAAACATCGCCAGCAGGTCGGCAATCTTCAGATTTTTCTTTTCTTCGCCGTCCACGTCGATCAGCACCCGGCCTTCATGCATCATGACCAGGCGGTTGCCGAAACGCAGGGCGTCACGCATGTTATGGGTGATCATCAGGGTCGTCAGCCGGTCCCGTTCCACAATGGTATCCGTCAGTTCCAGGACTTTTTCCGCCGTTTTCGGATCCAGCGCCGCCGTGTGCTCATCCAGCAATAATAATTTCGGTTTTTTAATGGTAGCCATCAGCAGGGTCAGGGCCTGCCGCTGTCCGCCGGAAAGCAGGCCTACATGGGCGGTCATACGGTCTTCCAGCCCCAGGTTCAGTTCTTTCAGCATTTCATAAAAACGGTCATGCTGCTCGCTGCTGCTGCTCCAGCTGAGGCCCGGGAACTGGCCCCGCCGTGACGCGATGGCCAGGTTCTCTTCAATCATCATACCGGCCGCCGTTCCCAGCATGGGATCCTGGAACACCCGGCCGATGTACCTGGCCCGTTTGTGCTCCGGTTCTTTCGTAATATCCACGCCGTCAATGACGATACGTCCTTTATCAATGGGCCAGACGCCGGCAATGGCGTTCAGCATGGTGGACTTGCCGGCCCCGTTGCTGCCGATCACCGTTGTGAAGTCGCCCGGTTTCAGGTGCAGGGTGGTGTCCACGAGAGCCCGTTTCTCATTAATGGTTCCGGGGAAAAATGTTTTATAAATATGCTCAACCTGTAACATCAGCGCGCCACCTTTCTGCCCTTGAACTTCGCCTTGATCAGCGGCATGGACAGCGCAATCGCCACCAGCACGGAAGTAAAGAGCTTCAGATCGTTGGGCGGCATGCCCATCTGCAGTACCACGGCAATGACGATACGGTACACGACAGAGCCAAGCACCACGGAAATCATGCAGTTTTTAAAGCTGCGGGTGCCGAACAGCACCTCGCCGATAATGACCGACGCCAGACCGATAACGATGGTGCCGACGCCCATGCCTACGTCCGCGAAGCCGTTGTTCTGGCCCACCAGCGCGCCCGAAACGGAAATCAGGGCATTGCTGATGATGAGGCCCAGAATAATGGTCATATCCGTATTCACGCCCTGGGCCCGGATCATCTGCTGGTTGAAACCGGTCGCGCGGATCGCCGCGCCGATTTCCGTGCCAAAGAACCAGTACATGCCGATGCCGATGAGCAGCGTCGCTGCCAGCCCCACCACAAAAGTGGTATACGCATTATTCAGGCCCAGCGCCTGCTGGGTATAGGTAAATACCGTATCCACGCCAAGCAGGGACAGGTTCGCCTTGCCCATGATGCGCAGATTCACGGAATACAGCGCAATCATCGTCAGAATTCCCGCCAGCAGTGCCGGAATTTTCATTTTTGTCGTCAGGAAGCCCGTTACCGCGCCGGCCAGCATGCCGGCCACTGCGGCCGCCAGAATCGCCGTGCTGACACTGTGGCCGCTTGCCATCAGCGTCGCCGCCGTTGCTGCTCCCAGCGGGAAACTGCCTTCACAGGTCAGGTCCGCCAGATCCAATACCCGAAATGTTACATACACGCCAAGGGCCATTACGGCCCACAACAAACCTTGTGCCACCGTGGACACAGCCAGGTTACTCATAAAACATTGACCTCGAATCTCTTGTAAAATGTAAAACTTATAAAATTTATTGCGGAAACACCGCATGAATAAGGCTGCGCAGCTGCCGGAACGCAAACCCGCAGTTCCTTATATATAAAAAGGAACGGATCCGTTTGTTACGACGGATCCGGCCCTGCCTGTCACCATCAGATTAAGGAGACTGTCAGTATAATTCTCCACAGTTCCCGCTATATCGAACCAAACAGATTACTTAATTATTTCCGCGCCCTTCAGCAGTTCCGCCGGGATCTTGATGCCCAGCTGATCGGCTTTCTTCTGGTTTACGACAGCCTTAAACTCTTTCTGGGAACGGATCGCCATATCCTGGGGTTTCGCCTTGCCGTTCAGAATCTCCGCCGCCATGGCGCCGGTCTCTTCGCCCAGCATGTAATAATCGATGCCCAGGGTAATCAGACCGCCGGCCTTCACTTCGCCGGGTTCCGCACAGATGACCGGCAGTTTGACTTCATCGGTCACCTTGCACAGGGTAGGCATGGCGGAAGCCATGATATTATCGGTAGGAATATACAGGGCGTCAATCTTGCCGATCAGGCTGTGGGCTGCCTGCTGGATATCGTTAACGGTGGAAACCGTGGCTTCTTTGACCGTCAGGCCTTTTGCCGCCGCTTCTTTCTTCAGGATTTCAACCTGGATCTGGCTGTTCACTTCGCTGGAGCAGTAAATAACGCCCACGTTCTTTGCGGTGGGAACTACTTTCTGCAGCAGTTCAACCTGTTCTTTGATGGGGTTCATGTCCGTGGTGCCGGTTACGTTGGTGCCCGGTTTCGCGGCATCTTTCACCAGTTTCGCGGATTTATAATCGGTAATGGCCGTTCCGACAATCGGAATATCTTTCGTAGCGTTGGCTACAGACTGCGCGGAAGGCGTAGCGATGGCGCAGATCAGATCCACTTTGTTGTTGACAAACCGGTTGGCGATGTTCTGCAGATTGGACTGGTCTGCCTGCGCATTCTGCCGGTCAAAGGTGATATTCTGCCCTTCTTTAAAGCCGTTTTTGGCCAGGCCGTCAACAAAGCCTTTATTGGCAGCATCCAGAGCGGCATGCTCTACCAGCTGCACAATGCCAACATTGAATTTCTTCTCCGCCTTCGGTGCCGGTTTTTTGTCTCCGCCGCCGCAGCCGGCCATACCTACTGCCAGGGTCAGCATCAGGGCCGCTGCCAGAGCCTTCATTTTAGATCCGGATAATTTAAACATGTCCCTCATTTCCTTCCCTCATTTTTTATACAGTTACAGGCAATCAATCTCTACGTGTTCTATAATCTCTGATTGCGCCGTGGAAACCGTTCCGTTTATTACTTCACAGTCCCTTACTTATAACTATACATAGTATATTGTAAGCGTAAACACCGATAAAGTAAATAGCTTTTGCATAATTCTGCCCTTTTATTAGCCATATACTATCATTTTTTGCAAAAAAGCTGTTAAAAAAGTAACGATTAAGCCACAGTCCTCCCTAAAGGACTATTGCAAATCCTGTTTTTTCATACTATAGTAATTGTAGATGATTAAAAAAAGAAAGGACGATAACCATGCTGAAACGGATTTTACTCTGCCTGATGGCAATCATGATGTTTAGCGCCGGCGCTTATGCCGAACAGTGGACCTACCTGGGCCGTTACGCGGTTAAGAACAACCCCCTGTATGTCAATACGACCGACGCGCTGATCCTGAACCACCTGTTCCTCTATACATCCCAGTCCACAAACAATCACCAGATGTACGATGTCTATTATTTCCACGATCACAACGACGATGTCCGGGTGGTCAATGACGTCGTCAACCTGATCACGGTTCCCATCAAAGCAAAACTCGTTCCCCTGAACATCTACGGAAAGCCCATGCTCAGCGACGGCGTGTTCTGCGGCCAGATTTTCTCCGATATCAAGATTACCAACGCGGGCGTCTTCGAAGTCCGGCCTGTTGCTTTCTCCATCCGGGATTCCGTAAGCGGCAAGGTCATCTTCCGGGCCGCGGGTGAAATGCAGGGACAGGTTCTCCTGGCCGACTCCGCGGCGCAGAAAATCGCCGCCCTTACCGGCCCCCACAAGGATTGGAAAAACACGATTGGCGGCGTGCCCCTGTCCGCGTTCCAACAGCAGAAATGAAACTCATCCGGTCCGCCCGGATAATCAGATTTTATTAAAATCGGTAGTGCAAAGGATTGCGTTTTAGACTATGAGTGTAGAAATTATCAAACAACTGGCTATTTTAATCGTTGGGTTTGCCCTGCTGGTAAAAGGTGCCGACCTGTTTGTAGACGGTGCCTCCGGCATCGCCAAAAAGTTCGGCATTTCGGAGCTGATCATCGGGCTTACCATCGTGGCCATGGGCACCAGCGCGCCGGAAGCCGCAGTCTCCATCGCGGCCGCTGCCAAAGGAAGTGCCGGCATCTCCATCGGTAACGTTATCGGCAGCAACATCATGAACATTTTCATTATCCTCGGAGTGGTAGCTGCCATCACTCCGCTGAAGATCGAACGTTCCACCGTCCGTTATGAGATGCCTTTTACCATAATTGTCACCGTATTATTCGTGCTCATGGGCAAAGACGGGCTCATTACCCGCCTGGACGGCGCCATCTTATGGGCGGGCCTGCTGCTTTACATCGCCTATCTGCTGCGCCAGGCAAAACAGAAACCGGCAGAGGCCCCTGCGCAGGCTGAATCGCTTGCGGAATCCACGGCAACGGTTCCGGATGCCGCCGAAGCAGGTGCCACACCTGCCACTGCCGCAGAATCCCCTTCCATCTGGAAGCTTATCGCCCTTACCATCGTGGGCCTTGCCGTAATCCTGGTCAGCAGCGATTACGCTGTGGACGCCGCTGTCGCGCTGGCCAAGATTTTCAACATCAGCGACCGGGTCATTGGTCTGACCATCGTAGCGCTGGGCACTTCCCTGCCGGAACTGGTGACTTCGGTCACAGCAGCGCTGAGGGGCAATGCGGATCTGGCAGTAGGCAATGTGGTGGGCAGCTGTATTTTTAACCTGCTGTTTGTATTGGGCACTTCCGCCCTGATCCTTCCCATCCCCTGCGCCCCCAATTTTCTCAGCGACGCCTATGTGGCCGTGGGCGCCACCGTGCTGCTGCTGCTCTTCGGTTTCACCCAGATGAAGATTGCCCGCTGGGAGGGCTTGCTGCTGGTGGCCTGCTATGTGGCCTACGCGTATGTAGCGCTGGTCTGACCGCACGGGAAGGTTGTTTCAGGCCGAAACCGCCAGGCGTAACTGACAGACAAAATTATCCTGTTCATTCTCTAAAAGGATGCCGGAAAACATAACAGGACCTGCAATGATGTGTGCATGACACACCAATACAGGTCCTGTTTTTTTACGTTTGAGACAAAGCCGGAAGGTTCCTGCTCTCCGCATTTCTTCCCTGAATCTGTTTTTTCCGTAACCCGCTGCCTCACCGGTAGGAAACCGCTTCCACGCCTTCCTCCGTGACAATGGCCCGCAGTCGCGCCAGTTCCTCTTCCGTAGGCCGGCGGAATGCCTGCTCATCATAAGGCAGGCCCAGCTGGGTATATTTATCCGCGCCGTAGCTGTGGTACGGCAGCAGCTCCAGCTTCGGCTCCGGCAGATGTTCCCTGACGAACCGGGCCGTGTTCCGGATATTTTCCTCGTCGCCGTTGACTCCCATGATCGTGGGAATCCGGACGACGATATTTTTATTCTGTTTGCCCAGCGTCGCAATATTATGCAGGATCAGTTCGTTGTCCACGCCGGTAAACTGCCGGTGCTTTGCCCTGTCCATATGCTTGATATCCATGAACAGCAGGTCCATCAGGTCCAGGGTGGACTGCAGTTTTTCCAGCGGAAAATAGCCGCAGGTCTCCATGGCCTGGTTCAGTCCCAGGTCATATACCGACTGCGCCAGCGCGTGCAGAAATTCCGGCTGCTGGGTGCATTCCCCGCCGGAATAGGTCACGCCGCCGCCGGATTCCCGGAAAAAAATCAGTTCCTTTTCCAGCCAGTCCAGCACCTGCTGTACCGTCCATTCCGTTACAGAATGTTTCCGGGCGTGTTCCAGGCAGGCCTTCACGCAGGCGCCGCAGTCCACGCATTTATCCCGCTCCCCGGGAGCATTCAGGTCACATCCCACCTGCTGCGGGCAGACGGATGTGCAGCGGCCGCAGCCGATGCAGCGGGACGCAATATACAGGATGCGGTCGCGGGCTTCCCAGCCTTCCGGGTTGGAGCACCACCGGCAGCGCAGGGGACAGCCGGCAAAGAACACGATGGTCCGGATGCCGTCCCCGTCATTGACGGAATAGTGCTGCAGCTGGAGAATCTTTCCCTTAATATTCATCATGTACCGTGCGGCGGATGATGGAATCCTGCAGCGTCTTGGACAGATGTACGAACTGGGTGCTGTATCCTGCTACACGCACCAGCAGGTCCCGGTAATTTTCCGGATGTGCCTGGGCATCCAGCAGTGTCTTGCTGGACAGGGTATTGAACTGGATATGGAAGGCGCCCATGTCAAAGAACGACTGGATCATGGAAGCCAGGTTGTTCCGTCCTCTGGGCGTGCTGACCAGGTCGTGGCTGAGACGCATGTTCAGCAGCGTGCCGCCGGAATGGATATCCTGGTTCATCTTGGCCACGGATTTCATGGCTGCCAGCGGCGTGGAAGTATCCGTGCCCGCTACCGGGGAAACGCCTTCGGAAATGGGTTCCGTGGCTTTCCGTCCGCAGGCGGTGGCGCCGATCACGCGGCCGGTGGGGATGAAGTTGGAAATACCCATGAAGGCAGTGGTAAAGGTCTTGCCGTAAATATCGGTGTATTTATGGGCCTCTTCATAGTAATGGTTGCCGATGCGGCGGGCGATATCGTCCACATAGTCGTCATCGTTGCCGTACTTGGGCGCATCCTGGGCCAGCTTGCGCAGTTCGTCATAGCCTTCCCAGTTTTTATCCATGGCGTCCAGCAGTTCGTCCATGGTGCATACCTTGTCATCAAACACCAGCTTTTTCACGGCAGCCAGGCTGTTGGCGGATTCCGCCAGCCCGATACCGGTCAGTACCGGCCCGATGGTGTACTTGGCGCCGCCGTCCACCAGGTCCATGCCTTTCTCCAGGCAGGATTCGGACACCGCTGAGAAGAACGGGCGGGGGATCAGCACCTTCTGTAATTTCTGGGCCAGGATCGCACCGGTCACGGAAATAGAGATCAGGTTGTCAAACTGTTCCATGAAAGCCTGTTCCACTTCCTCATAGGAAGCGAACTTCCGGTCCGTATGGATGGGCAGGCCCATCTGTTCACCGGTAATGCGGCTCTTGCCGCCGTTGGTGGCATATTCAAAAGCGCCGCTGAAGTTTACGTTTACGGTACTGGTCCATTCAAAGGTCTTGCGGAAATGGGGCACCACGCAGCCGCAGTTGTTCCAGTCCCGGGCGTCTTCCGTTTCATAGCCCATGTTCTTCAGCATCTGGTAGCCGGTCTTGTCGCTGTGGATGGCCGGGAAACCTGTTCCCTGGGCCACCAGTTCCATGACCGCTTCCACAAATTTATGGGGGCTGTCATGACCGATACGGACAGACAGGCCGGGCTGATGGGTCTTCACTTCCCCGGTAGCCTTCAGGCACAGGTAGCTCAGTTCGTTGGTGGCGTCCTTGCCGTTCCGGTCCGTGCCGCCTACGGTCAGGTTCTGGAACTGGTTGTAGCCGGCAAAGAAATCCGCCGTGTTGGCGGAAATCGTCCATACCCATTCGGACAGCTTCAGCCAGTAGCATTCGATCAGTTCCAGGATGCCGTCTTCGTCATGAAGCTTGTGTTCGATATCATATTTGTAATAAGGATACATATACTGGTCAAACCGGCCCGGGTTCAGGGACAGGGGGTTTTCCATCAGGATGCCGCCCAGCTGGTAGAACCAGATCATCTGCAGGGCTTCCTGGAAGGTCACGGGAGGCTGCGCCGGGATACGGCTCAAGATGTCGGCGATATTCAGCAGTTCGTCTTTCCGTACCGGGTCTTTTTCCGTTTCAGCCATCGCGAGGGCCTTTTCACGGTAACGGCCCGCCAGGATGATCATGCCTTCGCCGCAGAGGATGATGGAACGGTAAAAATCATACTTTTTCAGTCCGTCCGGAGCGGACAGGCTGATTTTCGCCATCTTTTCCTTACAGGTATCGATGATGCCCTGCCAGCCTTTTTTGAACAGCACGTCCTGATAGTCCGGGGTGATTTCACCCACAGACTGGCGCCATTTGGAATCGATATCGATAATGCCGGTATCTACCGCCACTTTGGCAATGGCCGGCGGGATCTGCGCCAGATAGGCTTCTTCCAGGGATTTCCCTTTCCAGTAGGGGAAGATGTTGGCGCGGACAAAAGCCCGCTGTTCATCGGTCATTTCATAGGGATCCTGCACCCGGTTGGAGAAATTGTCCATTTCCCGGTCCACCCAGGTCCAGGAAAATTCCGGCGTCAGGATGCCGCATTTGCGGAATTCCCCGCTGGCGCCCACGATCAGTTCGCCGGGGAAAATGGTGACCACCAGTTCCCGGCACACGTCTTTAAAGGCCTGGGCCCGGCGGATGATCTCGGTCTGTCCCTCCGTCCGTTTATAGGATTCCGTCCAGATTCGGGCTCTTTCATACGAAATGGAAGGCTTGTTGTTTACGTACTCGTTCTTTGCTTTTTGGATCCGTTCCGTCAGCATACAGCAGCTCCTTTTTCTGATTAACTCTTCTTTTCTGATTAAACTCTTCTTACATTAATTTTAAAAATTCTTACAACGACTTCTGCAATTTCTTACAACGCGCCCACAATATAACATGATTTAACATTGCTGGCAAGCTGTTTTTCAAAGGAAATAACCGAGGCTTCTCAGTACTCCCCGGAAGCCACGATTTTAATGATCTCCGTCGCTTCTTCCCCGCATTTGAAAAGATCGTCCACATGCAGCAGTTCCTCCGCCGTATGGTTCTTTTCATAGCCGGGCGCAATCCCGATGGTGGTGATGCCGCGTTTGTTGAATACATTGCCGTCCATACCGCCGCCGCCCCGGTCAAAGAACGGGGTCAGGCCCACATTGCGGCAGGCTTTGGCCGCAATCCGGCAGACCGGCGCGTCTTCCGGAATATTAAAGGTCTTGAACATTTCCGTCAGTTCCAGATCGATGGGCGTATTATATTTTTCGGAAATTTCCTTAACAGCCGCCCGGATCTTGTCCTGCGTCTCAACAAATTCCGCCAGCTCGCTGCTGCGGTGCTCGCCCTGGAGAACGACCTTGTCGCAGACAACGTTGGCGGCAGGTCCGCCGGTGATCATGGCAAAGTTTGCCGTGGTAAAGGGGGACAGGCGGCCGTCCGGCAGATGCATGATCAGATCCGCCGTTACCCGCAGTGCGTTCAGTCCCTTTTCCGGTTCGTTTCCCGCATGTGCCTTTTTGCCGTGCACCGTGATCACTACCTTGCCCATGCCGGGAGCCTGTTTCACAATACGGCCGGCCCGGCCGGGAATATCAAAGACGAAGCACATCTTCGCCTTAAAGCGGCTCAGGTCCGCATTATCCGCGCCATACAGCCCAATCTCTTCACAGGTGGAAATAATCACTTCAATGTCCCCGTGAGGCAGGTTCTGTTCTTTTACGTTACGCAGAGCCTGCAGCATCACGCAGATGCCGGAAACATCGTCCGCCGCGAGGATCGTCTTTTTGTCGGAATACATGATCCGTTCTTCTTCATTCAGCTGCGGCTGGATATGACCGTTATTGGGCACCCTGTCCAAATGGCAGGAGAACAGGATGGGCTCGATTTCCGGGTCGCCTTTCAGGACGGCGATGATATTCCCGCATTCACTGCCGGTTTTTTCCGCCGTATCATCCTCTTCCACTTCCAGTCCCAGCGCGGTCAGTTTCTGCTTCATCACATCACAGATGGCCCGTTCTTTTTTGGAATACACTTCCAGCGCGGTCAGTTCGTAAAAATCTTTCAGCATGGGATTGTTTTTCATTGCGTCAGTGCCTCCTCACTAACCCTTACCACTGGGGCGGGATCTTGTCATAAGTGCCGGTAATATACATGGTAACCTTTCCCTTGGAAAGGATGTCGCCTTCATCACTGTATACCTTGACATCTACAAAAACCACATGGTTGGTCTTGCGCAGAATCTGCGCCTCTGCGAAAATCGTATGGCCTTCTTTCACGTTTTTCATAAAGTTTGTTTCCAGGTCCAGCGTAACGACCGTGCACCCCACCGTCCAGCAGACGATGCCGCCCGTGGTGTCGATCAGGGTCGCTATGGCGCCGCCGTGAATGTATCCGAAGGGGTTTGTAATCTCTTTATGGACCAGCATGCTGGATTTGACCCAGCCGCAGTCCGCATCCTCCAGTTTAATGCCGCAATACTTAATAAAAGAAGTACCTTCAAACCGTTTCAACAACTGCAGGCATTCCTGTTTATTCATGAGTTTCTGTACCTTTCGTTTGTCTCTGTCTTTCGTTTCTCTCTTTTTTCGTTTTCTCTGTTACTGAGGGATATACTCCATCACAGGGAATATATTTTGTCATTGAGGAATATACGCTGACAGTATCCTCTGCCGTTTTGCTTCCCGGCTCAGATCCTGTACACCCGGTTTTCTTTCCTGGGCGCGGCCGGCCCGGGTTCCACTTCCGGATACCCGATAATCAGATTGCCGATTCCTTCATATTCCCCGGTAACTCCAAGGTCCGCCAGTATCTTTTTACCTTCTTCATCTTCAAAAACTTCTTTCGCGCGGTGGATCCAGCAGCTGCCAATCCCCAGCGCATGGGCGGCCAGCATCATGTTACCCATTACCAGGGCGCCGTCATACACATGGGTCGGAACCGATTTGTCGGCAATTACCGGCAGCACGGCCGGCGCACCGTAAAACGGGTCCTTGCGTTTGAGCGGGTCATATTTTGCATTGAGGGCGGAAAGTTTGTCACGCGTCGCCTTATCCGTTACGGCAAGGATGATCGCTGACTGTTTTGCCATGCCGTTGGCAGCGTAAAGCCCGGCCTCGATAACAGCATCGATGATTTCTGCAGGTACAGGGTCAGCTTTATATTTTTTACAACTGCGACGGGAAAGGATGGCCTGTAATACTTCGTTTGTCATGATGACACACCTCCACCAATAATATTGCAATTGTATTATAACAAAAAACAGCGCAGCCTGCCACTACAGTCTGCGCATAATTCTTCCAATAAATAGGCAAAAAAAATGGTGATCCATCCGCGACTCGAACGCGGGACACCCTGATTAAAAGTCAGGTGCTCTACCAACTGAGCTAATGGACCACATAGGTGTTACTTCCGTAACGTGAGTATTATAAGGTTTTATATAACGTTTGTCAAGAAGTTTTTATGAAAACTGTCTGGTAACCGGAAATTGCTATGCGTTACAGCAACGCCAGCAGTCTCTTTTTGTCTGTCTTTCCCCGGCTGTTCAATGGAATCTCTTTCAGGAAAAGGATCCGCTTCGGCATCTCCTGCTGCATCAGATGCTGTTTCAAATGCTGCCGGAGTTCCTGACGGGAAATTTCCCCGTCACAGATTACAAAAGCCGCCGCCTCCTGTCCCCGGCCCGCATCGTCGTAGGGCAGCACGACAGCCTGTACCACATCCGGCACCGAACACAAGGCGTTTTCAATTTTTGTGCAGCTGATCTTGAAGCCGCCTTTGTTGATGATATCGCCTTCCCGTCCGTTGAAAATCAGGTATCCTTCTTCATTAAAGTATCCCGTGTCATGAAGGGTGCAGGGCTGCCGCAGTCCTTCCACGTGGTACGGCGTATCGATATAAATCAGACCGTCGTCCACCCAGACCTTTACGCCGGGCACCGGTTTGCCCACACTGTCGGGGAAACGCAGCACTTCCTCATAACTCAGCCAGGTAATGTAATCCAGTTCGCTGGCGCCGTAATATAAAATGATTTCACTGGCCGGGAAAAACTTTTTCAGTTTTTCCGAGGTTTTAGCCCCCAGCAGCTGGGAGCCTGCCAGAATCATCTTCACGGAAGGGTATTCTTTCTGTAAATACCGGGTCAGAGCCTTCAGCTTGGCCGGAACCAGATACAGTACGCTGACACAGTGCTTTTCAATCATCTCCAGCCACTGGCGGCAGCTGAAGATCTCGCTGGCTGCCAGGGTGCAGCCCGCATAAATCACCGAAGCCCAGATGCTGAGATTACCGGTAAAACTGAAACTTCCTTCCGTAAAGACAACCGCACCGCTGTCAATACAAAAGCGGTCATTCTGTTCCGGGATAAAACCAGCCCAGCTTTCGTAGGTGCGGTACATCACCTTGGGAACGTCCGTTGAACCGCTGCTCAGTACGCCCATGCAGGCATTCTGGAAAGGAGCCTTTGGCGGAAAAAATGTTGCAGGAACAATCTTCGAAGAACCAACCGCTGCCGGATCAAACATTTTTGTTTCCTGTGTATTCTGCTTCTCTGCAGCGCGCTGCTCTGCTTCGCACGGTTCACTTACGCCATGCTTTAACGTCCACTTACTGGCCTTTTCTTTCAGCACAAACCCGATGCGGTTCTTTTCAATCAGCTTGTTCTCCGCATCCTGCGGCAGGTCGTAATGACCGATGATGGGAATCTGTCCTTCAGCCATCACCGCCAGAAAGGCCAGCAGCTGATGATACACGTCTTCCGACAGAATCAGCACGCTTGTTTTATAATCTTTCGGAAACTGCTGCTTCCATTCCGACGCAACAAACCCGCAGACATCTTTATAAGCCTGTCCGTAGGTAAACTGCCTGTCCTTCAGAATAAGATACGGCGTGTTCTCTTTTTCTTTTGCATATTTTTGTAACAGTGTAACGTAATCCATAGCAGTGTCCCAAATTTACTTCCGCAAATTTTTCACCAGCAGCGCCGTGCCCAGACCACCGGCACCGGCGATGCTCAACAATCCCAGCCTGCCGTTCCTTTGTTTCAGTTCCTGCCACAGATGAAGCAGCAGAATGGCTCCCGAGGCGCCGTACGGATGCCCGTAGGCCAGGGCGCCGCCCCAGGGACAGTAGCGTTCCGTCAGGTCAGGATGCTTTCCGGCAAACAGCGCGCTGATCACCGCAAAGGCTTCATTATATTCAAATACATCAATCTCTTCCGGTTGTAACCCGCAGCGTTGCAATAAACCGGCTCCTGTTTCTATGGCCCCTTCCGGGCTATAGCGGGGATCCACGCCCCACTCAAATCCGGCCAGCAGTTCCGTTTCCGGCTGCAGATTATATTTCTCAAGGGCTTTTTGCGAAACCAGAATCACAAAGGCCGCCCCGTCATTCGTCAGGCAGGCGTTGGCAGCCGTCAGCAACGGAGTCACTGCACTCTTTTCATTTGGAAATCCCGCACCGGTTTCGCTGTCGGCACCGCTTTTGCTGTCAGACTTTCCACCTGATTCTGTTTCGTTGCGCTGTTCTTTGCACAAGGCCGCAACTTCTTCTGCCGTAAACAACTTTGGCATCCGGCTTGCCAGCTTCGGGCTCATCCTGTCGCGGATCCCTTCGTCGTGCTCACTGCCAAACACAGAAACCACAACATCCTGCAGCCGTTTTTCTTCCCTGGCCTTCCTGGCCAGCTGATGGCTCCGTACCGCAAATGCATCCAGTTCCTCCCGGGTAAAACCGTACTTCTGGCAGGTCCGTTCGGCGCCCTCCAGCATTACTCTCGCGCTGGTGGTATCCGGCGAAAACTGCGCTACGGTAAATCCTGCTTCCGTATAACGGGGGTCTGCTTTTGCGTAAACACGCGTGGGCTGCATGGATGTTGATTCGAACCCGCCCGCGATCAGCACATCCGCCATGCCGCTGCCGATTTTGGTCATGGCCAGTTCAATGGATGCCGCCGCGGAAGCACACTGCATGTCCAGCGTCAGCGCGGGAATATGCACGGGCAGTCCGGCCTTCAGCGCCGCCAGACGCGTAATGTTTCCCCCCGTACCTACCGCGTTGCCGCAAATCAGTCCGTCAGCCTGCAGCGCGCAGGGATACTTTTCAACTGCTTTTTGCAAAACAGCCGCAGCCAGTTCCTCCGCAGGGATGGTTTTAAACATCCCACCCGTCAGCCCGATGTGGCTGCGCAGTCCCCCAAGTAAAAAAACTTTTTCCATACTCAGTCCCTCATAAAAAAAATCCCGGCCTGATGCCAGACCGGGCGCTCTATGGAAGTGTCACCATCACCGTTATTTCTTTACAAAACCACAGATGAATCCGTCTGCACTCTGCTAAAACTATGTACGCGTGACCATCCCGTAAACTCAAATCAG
>JAEEGH010010030.1_pt1 | contig 21856 bp, 18 predicted proteins | sample 9134181 | NCBI WGS metagenome assembly JAEEGH01 (sample SAMN16246544, study PRJNA631951) | gut metagenome | biome: gut microbiome; feature: rumen; material: DP-attached | host: Bos | place: Iran: Karaj | collected 2018-10
CCGGTTTTTGCCGGGTCCGGGAGAAATGGCGCATTGTCAGCGGATCGGATGTGGTTATTCGTCTTCCTGCTTCACCATGCCGTTGTCGTCGGGATTGGCTTTGCGTTCCGCCAGATCGCGGAACATCCGGATGATATCGCGGATGCCGCCCCACATGAACCAGACCGTCGAGACGCACCCGACTATGATCGGGACAATGAGACTCGTGATGTAGTAGTAGGTGCCCCACCACGGCTTCGGCCACGGCGAGACGAAGTTCCAGAAGAGGACGCCGAGGAAGACTACGCCGAAGCCGTAGCCGATCGAATAGATGAAGACCGACCAGGCGATGATGCGGTCGCCGCGTGTGTATTCGCCGTCGATGCCGACGATGCGCTCCAGGAGGGAAACCTTGACGGAGGCGGCCTTGGCCATGCGCTCCTTCTCGGCCTCGTCGGCGTATTCGCCGCGGTGGAGGAGCTTGTCGAGGTTGAAGGGCTTGCACCAGCCGGCCTTGAGGGCGATCCACGAGCCGAGGCAGTAAGCAATAAGCGACAGGACCATCGAGATGCCGTAGATTTCTGTCGAGTTCATGAAGAACTTTTCGCGGAAGAGTTGGATGGCCTGCTCCAAGGTGCTTTCGCCGGAGTTGAACCCGAACGACCAGTCCACATACGGGTTGAGCGGTTCGGCCACCTTCGCGAAGAAGCGGAAGACGCCCTCCGTCCAGCCGTGGCGGGCGAGGACGGGCACCACGCTGGCGCTCCAGACGCGCTGGAGGATGAGTCCGGCAAGCGAGAAGCCGCAGCCGAAAAAAATCGAACACCAGGCGCCGACGATGTTGCCGAAGCGGCTGTAGAGGCCGAACACCATCACCGTGCCGCCGCCGCCAAGCCAGATGGCGCACATGATCTGCGTGAACATGTTGATGTAGTCGAGCTGGCTGAAGAAGACCGCGACCACGAAGAAGAAGACGGCGACGGCCACCGACGACCAGCGCAGCAGGGCGATGTGCTGCCGGCTCGTGGGCGGCTTCTTCATGAAGGGAAGAATGACGTCCTGAGCCCATGTCGAGGAGGCGTTGAAGATGCGCGAGTCATCGGTGGAGACGAGCAGCATGACCATGAGGAGGGCGAAGAGTCCGATGATGCCGGTGGGGAGTATTTGCCGCAGCGTGGCGGGGAGCATCATCTGGCCGTAGAGGGTGCGGACCTTCTGGGCCTGCAAGGCGTTGGCGCCCTGGATGGCGGCGAGTTCGGGAGAGGGGGCTCGCTCGCCGGCGGCGACGGCGGCGGCCTCGGCGCGTAGGGCGTCGGGGATGTTGCCGTTGATCATGTCGCGGGCCGTGTCGATGTAGATGGTGTCGTTGTTCTTGAGCTGCGAGAGTGGCTCGTCGAGAAGGCGCGGCGGGAGGGCGTCGAGGGCATCGGCGATGCGCCCGCGCACGGCGGCGTCTGGCACGGCCTCGGCGGCGACCTTGTTCAGGAGGGCCTTGCGCGTCTCGTGCGACGAGAACTTCCCATGGGCGCCTGGGAGGACGAACGCCTTGTGGTTCATCACCGTGATGACGAGAAGGGTCGTGAGGCCGACCATCGTGAAGGCGAAGCCGTTGCGCCAGGTGCCGAGGATGCCGGCCATCTTCTGCTCGTGCGGGGTGCGGGCCGAGTTGGTGGTGTCGTTGCCATACCAGGAGGCGCGCTGGATGATTGTCGCCATGATTGTGACTCCGAGGGCGAACATGTTGAAGTCACGGAGCTTGGAGATGTCGAATGGGTTTAGGAAGCTCTCGCCGGGCACGCGGTTGAGCATCACCGGCTCCATGGTCGTGTGCCAGTTGAAGTTGAGGAAGATGTAGCCGGCGACGATGACGAAGATCGGGTAGGAAAGAAGGGACTGGACGGTGTCGGTGATGAGGAGCGAGATGCGCCCTGCGGGCCAGATGGCGAGGGTCGCGAGGACAAGGCTGACACCGACGAGGATGGCAAAGCACGGGAGGTTGACGCCGAGGACGTGGACCTTGTGCGGGAGGCCGAGAAAGTAGATGAAGAAGTTCGCGGCGATGGCGGGGCCGATCGCGTTGGTGACCATTTCCGCGATGTTGCGGAGCACCGCGCAGAAGACGCGGAAGGAGCGGTTGTAGCGCATCTCCACGAACTGGCCGAAGGAGAGGGCGCGCGAGGCGCGCCAGCGGTAGGTGCAGTATCCGGTGAGTGCGAGGAACATCCCCAGCGGCATCGTGATGGTGTTCCAGAACCCCATCGCCGAACCGACCTTGTAGGTGGCCTCGCAGCTGGCGACAATGTTGATCACGCTCAAGCCCGCCGCCAGATCGCCAACGCAGATGACGTAGCGGCTGGCGACGCGGCCCGCCGCGAGGAAGTCCACCGCGTCGCGGGCGTATTTGCGTGCATGGATCGCGAAGCCGAGGACGGCTGCGAGTGGAACGAGCATGATGAGCCAGTCGAGAGGATGCATGAGAGAGAGTTGAAGGGTTGAAAGGTTGAAGGGTTGAAAGGTTGAAAAGTTGAAAAGTTTGGCGCGGAGCGCCTTGGAAGTTTAGAGTCGGGAATCAGGAGTCGATTACTATCGATTACCGTCAAGAGAAATTATACCAATTTTGTAGCGGCGATGGCCGTCGTCTTCTCCAAGGGGCAGTTCGTAGATTGGAGTGCCGTCCGCCTCGCCTACGGAGAGGAAGACGTCAAAGGTGCCTTCGGGAAGCTTTGGCGCGCCGAAGCGGCCAAGGCGGAACTTGGCCGTGTGCGCGGCAGGGGCGTCCGGCAGCACCCCCTTCAGGCTAAAGCCGTCGTCGGCCAGCACGGCGAGGATGCGCCCTTTTTCATCCTTGACAGTCAGGCACGGGTAGGCGTCGCGGTAGCACGGCGCAACGCCGGCGGCCTTCATCCCCTGGATGTATTGCCTGGGAAAGACATCGAGGTAGAGGATTGTCGGCTTTTGCAACATATAATCCATTATACCATTTTGAAAAAATGATATAATCTTAAAATGCGTTTTAAGCTGACAATCGCATACGATGGCACTAACTATTCCGGATGGCAGGTTCAACCCGGAAAAACTACCATTCAAGGTGAAATAGAGGCCGCAATCGAAGCTACGACCAGTCAAAATGTGAAGCTTCACGGCTCAGGCCGCACCGACAGGGGTGTCCACGCCGCAGGGCAAGTCGCCCATTTCGACATTGAAACACGCATGACACCACGCTCGATGCTGTTCGCCCTCAACTCGCGCCTTCCTCCAGACATCAGAATTTTATCGGCAACCCGCGCTAAAAATGACTTCCACGCCCGTCGGACAGCCCATTCTAAAGAATACAGATATGTAATATTCAACGGCGGGATATTGCCCCCTTGCGAGCGTCTCTACGCCGTCCAGGTGCATCGTCCTCTCGACATGGAACTTATGCGCAAAGGCGCGGAACGCTTTGTTGGAGAACACGATTTTTGCGCCTTTATGGCAAACCCGCAGCGAATAGTGGAATCAACCGTTCGTGAAATCACCTCTTTCACCATCTCTAAACGCGGGGCATTCATTACTTTCAGAGTCCGGGGAAACGGTTTTCTATACAAACAGGTGAGGAGCATGGTCGGGATGCTGATTCGCGTTGGACACGGCCAGGAGAAACCGGAGCGGATCACGGAATTGCTTGACTGCAAGGCGGAACGGACAGCTCGCGTTCCATCCGCGCCTCCGCAAGGCTTGACACTATGGAAGGTATGGTATTGAAATGCCAGGGGAAAGACTTAATCTAGAACAGGCCGCAGCATTTCTTGGAATGGAGCCGTTGGAACTCTCCAAGCACGTCAGGCAAGGAGAGGCGCCATTTTCAGGAAATGTCGATAATCCGATTTTTGAAAAGGACGAAATCGACGCATGGGCATCGTCGCGCATCCTTGAGATGAACGAACGCCGCCTAAGCAAATACGAGCAAGGCGCAGTTGGAAAAAAGGAGAATGAAGGTCCGTTCCGACTTGAAAGGCTTGTTTCGCCTGAAAGGGTGTTTCTGCAAGTAGATGCCCGCACCAAGTCTTCAATGCTTGCGGAACTGGTCAACTGCGCAGATTTGCTTGGCCTTCTCTACGATCCGCACGATCTGCTGGAGAGCTTACGCGCAAGGGAGGATCTTTGCTCGACTGCGCTGCCGGGAGGATTCGCAATCCCGCACCCGCGCCACCATGACCCATATCTTGCACAAGAGTCTTTCCTCATCGTGGCGCGCCCAACTGTTCCAATCCACTTCGGCGCTCAAGACGGCAAGCCTTCGGACTTGTTCTTCCTGCTAGTCTGCCAGGAAGACCGTCAGCACCTGCGCGCTCTGGCGCGGCTTTGTTCAATGCTTCTCAATCCCAACCTCGCCGCAGCCCTACGTGCCGCCGAGGAGCCATCAGCCATTTGTTCCCTGCTGATATAGATGATTAAATTAAAATTTTATTGACATTATTAAAGGTGTAAACAGAGTCAATATCATCACTACTTGTCGCATCCAAGGCATTCTCACCTGTCAACAATTATTTGACGCCTCTTTCAGCAACTCCGGCCTTCCTTACAGCCTCATGAATGGCCTGTCAGCAACCCAAAAGTTGTTTCAAGGTTATTGACAGGAATATTACAAGAATGAGGCACTTATTTAAAGGTTATTAACAGACAGGTCTATCAATGGAGTCGGCCCTTCCTGGCCAGTTTTGACAATCAGGAAGTCGAACTTCTTTTCAAGGGACAGAATCGCCGCCTTGACACAGCTGAGATCGTTGCAATCCTCACTCATGTGAGCGGGAAAAAGGTATTTTAGGCCACTGGCGTCAATGGTATCCAGAAATTCTGCAGCCTGGTCATTTGAAAGATGACCTAATTTGCTTGCAATTCTGATTTTTAGCATTTCAGGGCGGTCAGAGTCCTTTAGCATCCTCATGTCATGGTTCATCTCTAGGACAAGGGCGTCGCAACCCTGGAGGTGATACCTAACCGAATTGGTGATGCATCCTAGGTCTGTCGCTATGCCGATTTTCTCCCCATTTTCCTCAATTATGTATGCCACTGCGCCGTTTGCGTCATGCGGAACTTCAAAGGGAGTTATTAACAGATGGTTGAAAGTAAATTGGCTTCCCGGTGAAAAATAGTTCCAGTCTATGTTCAGTGTGCCTTTTTTAATGCATTCGCATAGGCAAAGCTCGATTGAAGTCGCGGTTTCCTCCGAGGCAAAGACGGGAATGCTTTTTTTCTTCAGAATGGCCTCAAGCCCCTTGAAATGGTCAATGTGAGCATGGGTGATAAGGATGGCTGAAATGTCGTCTAGTGAAAGCCCGAATATGGCAAGATGCTTCTCGATTTTAGATTTTGTTATGCCGGCATCAACAAGGATGTTAGTTTCGCCATCAGAAACGAGTGTTGCGTTTCCCTTGCTACCGCTTGCCAGGACTGATATTTTCATAAGCACATTGTTTCCGCGAACATATAGTCTAATTTGGCTTTCAAGACACAAAAGGCCGTTGGTCGTAAAACCAACGGCTCTTTCTGTGCGAATTTTGCTGAATCGCTACTTCATTGCCGCGAGGCGCTTCGCCGCGCGAGACTTTCTGCGATCAGCCGTGTTCTTCTTGATGACGCCCTGCTTGACGGCCTTGTCAAGCGTGGAAGCGTAGTCGGAGACGGCCTTCTTCATGGCTTCCTTGTCGAGAGACCCCTCGATGATGGGGCGGCGCGCAGTGTTGATCTTGCTCTTCACTGAGCGGTTTTTCTCACGGCTCTTCTCGGACTGTCTGACGCGCTTCTCTGCACTTTTGATGTTGGGCATAGCTTCTCCTGATGGGTAAAACCTAAGGTAATGGTGCGCTCGGAGGGACTTGAACCCCCACTCCTCGCGGAATAAGAACCTGAATCTTACGTGTCTGCCAATTCCACCACGAGCGCAAAATCAAGACTAATATACTATCAAAAAATTAAAATATTTGCAATTTTTTTTTGAAGTCTGGCGAGGCGCCTTTGAAGTTTTTATGATGATTTGACTTTTAGATGGCGATAGTATATCATTGATTGGGAGAGTCGATATGGCTAGAAAACTGGCATCTGTTGTAAAAATCGCAAGTGTGTCATCTATTCCCGATGCCGACAGGTTGGAGGTAATCGAAATGGATGGCAAGGGGTGGCGCGTCGTCACCTCCAAGGGAGAATTCCAGCCCGGCGACCTTGCCGTATATTTTGAAATCGACTCCTTCCTCCCTTCTGATGACGAGCGCTATGCCTTCCTGCGTGAGCGCTGCCTACGGAAATTCTGCTCCAAGGGCGGAAGTGTCCTGCGCGAAGGTCTGCGGATTAAGACGGCAAAACTGCGCGGCGTAATCTCCCAAGGTCTGGTGATGCCTATCGCTAAATTTCCAGAACTAATTGGCCCGGACGGCTCACCACCTGAAATTGGCTCAGACGCCACTGCTGCCCTCAACGTCGAGCACTACGATGAAGTGGCGGAGGCTATGCGTCCAGCCCAGGGTGGAGTCGGTGCCAGCGATGTAATGGGGCCTTTCCCCGGATTCATTCCAAAGACAGACGAGGAGCGCATCCAGAACCTCTCTGAGTATTTCAACACCATGCGAGGCCGCCTCTTCGAAGTGACGGAGAAAAACGACGGCACTTCTATTACGATGTTCATCTCGCCGTCAATGGACGCCGCGAACCCCTTTGGCGTCTGCACCCGCAACCAGCGCATCAAGCCGCCGGAGGAAGGCGCAGAGCCAACGCTCCCCTGGCGCATGGCCTACAAGTATTCGGTCGAAGCGGCTATCCGCGCGGCCAACGAGGCGACTGGTGCCGAGCTTGCCTTCCAGGGGGAGCTTGTCGGCCCCGGCGTCAATGCCAACCGCGACTTCTACCGCGACTGGGAGTGGCATGTCTTCCGCATCTGGAACATCACCGCCGGTTCTTTCGTTCCCCCGCCTGATGCCCGCGCCCTCTGTGCCCGCGTTGGCCTCAAGTATGTGCCGGTGATCGCCGAGAGCATGGATGTATTCAATCAATTTGCCGACACCGACGCGCTGCTCGCCTTCGCCGAGGGCAAGACCGTGCGCGGCAACGAGCGCGAGGGTCTGGTCTTCAAGTCGGTCGATGCGCCATACGTCTCATTCAAGGCCGTCTCGAACCGCTACCTACTGAAGAACGGCTGACGCCGTGGAGCCAAAAAGGCTTTTTTTTGGTAGTATGGAATTGCTTTTGAAAGGTTGAACTGAAATGAACGAACAAGCATGGAAGATCGTCGAACAGGAAATCCAACGGACACGCGGCTCGCACCTGCGCGAGCTTTTCGCCGCAGACCCGAAGCGGGCGAAGAAGTTCACCGCCTCCGCAGCAGGCTGGACTCTTGACTACTCGAAGAACCGCATTGACGCGCGCCTGATGAAGGCTCTTGTGGCGCTTGCCGAAGACAGCGGCCTCCGCGCCGGCATTGAGGCGATGTTCACAGGCGAGCACATCAACGCCACCGAAGACCGTGCCGTCCTCCATACAGCCCTCCGCAACTTCTCAGGCAAGCCCGTCTTTGACAAGGGCCGCGACGTGATGCCCGACGTCCTTGAGGTGCGCAGACGCATGGCCGACTTCGCGAATCGCGTCCGCACCGGCGAATGGCGCGGCTTCACAGGCAAGCGCATCAAATACGTGGTCAACATCGGCATCGGCGGATCCGACCTCGGTCCCGCGATGGCCTATCAGGCGCTTCTCCCCTACTCCAAGCGCTCGCTGAAGTGCTTCTTCGTCTCCAACATCGACGCCACCCACTTGGCAGAAGTCCTGCGCGAAGTCAAGGCCGACCAGACGCTCTTCATCGTCGCCTCCAAGACTTTCACGACGCTTGAGACCCTCACCAACGCTGTCTCAGCGCGCGCATGGCTCATCGAAAAGCTCGGCAGCGACGCGGCCGTGGCGAAGCACTTCGTGGCCGTCTCAACGAACGCCGCTGAGGTCGCGAAGTTCGGCATCGACACCGCGAACATGTTCGGCTTCTGGGATTGGGTCGGCGGCCGCTACTCGCTGCCGTCCGCAATCGGCCTCTCGCTGATGCTGGCCATTGGCCCCGCCAATTTCGAGCGCATGCTCAAGGGCTACTACGAGATGGACTGCCACTTCCGCACCGCGCCCTTCGAGCGCAACCTGCCTGTGCTGCTTGGTCTTCTCGGTATCCTCTACCACAATGGCTACGGCTGCGAGAGCATCGCCGTCCTGCCCTACGACCAGTATCTGGCGCGGCTGCCCGCCTACCTGCAGCAGCTGGATATGGAGTCAAACGGCAAATCCGTTGACAAGGACGGCAATCCGGTAGCCTGCACCACAGGCCCGATCGTCTGGGGCGAGCCTGGCACCAACGGCCAGCATGCCTTCTACCAGCTCATCCACCAGGGAACGCGCATGATTCCATGCGACTTCATTGGCTTCTGCAAGTCGCACAACCCGATTGGCGACCACCACGCAAAGCTCTTTGCGAACTTCGTGGCGCAGACCGAGGCCCTGGCCTTTGGTAAGACGGCAGACGAGTGCCGCGCCGAAGGCGTCCCGGAGGCGCTGGTGCCGCACAAGACCTTTGCCGGCAACAGGCCGTCGAACACGCTGCTGGCCGACGAGCTTACGCCGAAGACCTTTGGCGCGCTCATCGCGCTCTACGAGCACAAGGTCTTCACGCAGGGCTTCCTCTGGAATGTCTTCAGCTTCGACCAGTGGGGCGTGCAGTTAGGCAAGGTGCTTGCCGGAAAGGTGCTGAAGGAACTCACTGCCGACGCAACCCCCGCCCTCGCCCATGACTCCTCCACCAACGCCCTCATCGAGCGCTTCCGGAAGGTCTATTCCAAGTAGCCGCGAATGGCAGTGCCAATCGCATAGAGTGGAATATCGTCGGTGAACTTGCCGATGGAATATTCCGCCAAGGAAGTTCGAAGGCATTTTGGTGGCGAAAAGCGTTCGCGATATGACTTCAGGCTTTTAGCCTGAAGATTCGTTTCGGCTTTAACCTCGAGTGGATAGATGCCTTCTGCTCCTTGCACTATAAACTCCACTTCCGCCATGCCTTCATCCGTGGACCAATAGTAAGGCGATACACCGGATGCCACTAATTCCTGGAGAACAAACTGCTCCGTGAGGGCACCTTTGAAGTGGGTGAAAAGATTATGTCCTTCAATTAGCATTTGTGCTTTAATCCCGCACATTGCGCCCAGCAGACCCACATCATGTGCATAGAGTTTGAATGCGGAGAAATCCTCGTATGCTTTCAGTGGAATGCCGGGTCGAGACACGCGATGGACTTGCCGGATCATGCCGGCATCATCTAGCCACTGAAGCGCCGTTTCGTATTCGCGAGCACGCGCACCGGGCCGAAGTGCAGTATAGATTAGCTTCTTGTTCTCCTTTGCCAACTGCCCCGGAATGGAGTTCCACAGAAGTCTGATTTTTGGTAGAAGTTGTGGTTGGGCATGCTTCGCGAAATCCTTGTCGTATGCCTTGAGAAGTTCCATCTGGATTTTTCGGACATCTTTGAAATCGCGATTTTCGGCATAATTCGCCACGGCTTCTGGCATGCCGCCAACAAAATAGTATTTCTTGAGCAAGTTCGCGAAAGTTTCGTGAAAGGCCGAGATTGTTGACCAGACCTCTTCTTTCAAACGCACTCGCTTTTCCTCCTCCCCCATAGCGTCCAAAAACTCGCCAAAGGACATAGGGAGAACCTCAAGAAAACTTACCTTCCCGACAGGGAACGACACCTTCGCCGATACCTCCTTGCTACGCCGTTCTTCTCGATTGAGGGCGAGGCCTAGAAGGGAGCCAGCCGCCATAATTGCGAGATTGGGCATCTTCTCATGGAAATACTTTAGGCTTGTCAAAGTCCGTGGGGACTCCTGTATTTCGTCAAGCACAAGAAGCGTCCGGCCTGGAACGATTTTTCTGCCCGTAGCCGTCGCGATAAGTTCAAGAATTCCCACTGCGTCGGTTGTGCCCTCTTCAATGGCGTTGCGCAAGGGCTCGTTATCGTGTAAATCGACAAACACAGTGTCATCAGAATAACGCTTTTGGGAGAATGCGCGAAGAAGCCAGGTTTTTCCCGTTTGGCGTGCCCCCATAAGAATCAAAGGCTTGCGTTGGGTTGAGGAATTCCACCTATCAATTTTGTCTAAGATGTCGCGATTCACAGGAAAACACTCCTTTTGCCTTAATTAGACAATACCATAATAGCAGGTTCTGCCATTTTTGGCAAGGAGTTTTTTATATTGCTTGCACATTTTCCTAATGAGTTTTGTTCTAACCTCACACATTTTGGCAACCACTTTGCTCAATGTGGCAGCGCGACACTCTCATGGAAAAAGAATTCCGCACCGTAGTCTTGTGGATGGTTCTCGCGACTTTTGATGGTGTTGTATGCTACCTTCGTTTATAAATTTAAGCTAGATGATTATAGTTAATTTGCCCTTACACAAGATTACGGTGCGGAACAACTCTAATGTTAATATGTGATTGTCGGCAATTTCGACACAGCCGTTTCTACTGCTTTGGCGACAAGCGCTTCTATGAATGATCTCTGAGCGGGGCCAATCAATTTGTCAGGATTACCGGCGAAAGCCGTCTGTTCGAATTTTTCAAAAGATATTGCATTTCCTGCTGCATCTTCGACCTTGAGCATAACTGGCAAGGTGACCTTTATCGGTCTGTCGGAAGTGTTCGGCAGGACCGGAGGTGGAGGGTTGAAGCGCGGCTCTTCGAAAAGGAGGCGAACAAAGAGGGCATTTGGAAAGACGGGTACAAACCCATCGGAATCGGCGCGGAGCGTGGCAAAAGGTAGTCCATTGGTAATCGCGAGGGAAAAGAATTCCGGCACCTTCAGAACGGCTTTTCCCAAGTTGCTTTTCTGAAATTCGTGACGGGCAAAGTTCTCCCGTCGGTTCCACTCGTCGCGGTCGGCCTGTATCGCGATGGCGGCATTGCGCTCATTTTCCGCCGCGACCCGCTCGTTGGCGACCATGGCATGCCGGCTGGCCGAATCCCCTAGTTTGAGAATCATCTCCTCCGTGTAGGGGAGTGGTTTTGCGATAAATGTCGGCCGCATTGTTTCTGGCCGCGCCAAATCAAGAGTGGCGGAACTGGTAGCCACGGACGACAATGCAACAGGGACAGGTTTTGCTGCAAATGCGGAGGAAAACATGGCACAACAGGCCATGAAAACAAAACCTAACGCAAGACGACTCATTGTGGCGACCTTTCAGCATCATTCCCAGGGGCGCACCCGAAGTGCGTCCCTGGGGCTTGCATCCAATGTTACTCAGCGTCCTTGGCCTTCTTCATGGTCACGGGGATGTCCTGTTTGGCAGAACCAAGCGAAACCGCCTTGGTGAAAGTCTGGTAGCCATCCAATTCCACGGTGAGAGTGTATTTCCCCTGCGGCACCTTTTCTGGTTCGCCGTTCGACGGGGAGAACTCCTCGTCGCCCGCGAGGGTAATCGTGGCGGAGTCGCCGTCGAACTCCTCGTCGCCCTGCGGTCCCTTGACCTTGATGGTGACGTCGCACATCGACGAGACCATCGGGATCTTGTAGTTCTGCGACTTTGTAATTGTGAGCTTGGGGCTGCCGGAGCGCTTGTAACCGTCCATCTCGACCTCCACGATGTGCGGGCCCTTGAGGATGGAGAACTCGTCGCCCGAGGTATGCCCGTCGCCATCGACCATGATAGTGCCAGCGTTCTCGTCGAAGTCGTCGTCCTTCTTGGGGCCGGTGAGGGTAAACGAGACCTTCGCGACGAAACGGTCGTTGATGCGCTTGGCGATTTCCGCAAGGCACATTTCAAGGACTTCGACCTGCTCGTTGCCGGCAGTGCCAGAGGTCTGGACTGCACTTGACGTACGTTTCTGCTTCTCCTGCTTGACGTTTCCTCCCGTAATCATCTTGCCCTGATTGTCCTGCACGCTGAAGGTCACCGTCTGCATCGACTTCACCATCTTGATTTGCTGGCCGTTCATCGTCACGACGCCGCTCTCCTCACGCGGAGTGTCGAAGACAAGCTTGATGAAGTATGGAGCGGCGAGCATTCCGGGATCGCTCATGTCCTGCATGAACTGCTCCTTCTGGCCTTCGTCCATGTCCATCCTGTGGAAGAACTCGATGCAGTCGGGGTCGAAGTAGGTCGCGGCCTCTCCCGCGAACTTGTCGACGGCGATGATCACCTGCTTGCCGAAGGCGGAACTGGCCAGGCGGTCCCATGTGTCCTTCATGTGCTTGTTGTTTTCTTCCCAGCTCCTAAGGGCGGCGTTGGCCTGAATGCGATACATTTGATCCCGATAGTGGTCATTTTCCTTGCGGTAGCGGGCGGCCGTTTCAGGATCGGCGTTCATGATGTCCGCCTCAGAGTGCGGCGGCTGGGTCGCCTCCATTGGAGGTGGGACCGGATTCCACGCTTTCTGCATGCGGGTGTCCGGGGTCTCGACGGTGGAGATCTTGAGCATCAGCTTCTTCGTCCCCTGCGGGACGGAGGCGTCGCCACCGGCGGGTGCCTGGGCGAAGGTTGCGGTTGCGGTAAGGCCGAGCATGAGTGCTGCGGCGATTTTCGTGGTCATGTTCATGTATTTGGTCCTTTTGGTAAATTAGGTTGGTGGGGTGTGAAAAAAGGTGGGGGTTAGTCTGCGGACGGTCCGCCAATGCCGATGTGCGACAGCCATCCGCCCTTGCGTGGGACCGGGACGATTCTGACAGGCATGCCGCGTTTGACGAGCGGGTTGTCATCGTCGAAATTCAAAACCTCAATCCAGGCGCGACGGCCTTCAAGAAGCGGCGTTGGCTTGACAATCGCGACGCGGCCCTCGGTGACGGACTCGAAGTCAATCGTCTCTTTGCGGCCGATCTTCTTGTTGTCGCTTTCGCCTTCTTCTTCGCCATCATCTGAAACGATGACATCGTCGTCGCCATACTGTTCCTTCTTGAGGAACTGCACATATCCGTCCTTGGCGAGGCCGGCGTCGCTACCAAGGGAAATGTAGGCGTATTTCCCGCCGCCTGTCGTCTTAAGGACTTGGCCCACGGGGCCGATCTTCGAGGCGACCTGCTCCATGTATTCCTTCGCGGCGAGGGAAAAGAGGCGCTGCACGGAATTGCCGATGCCTGAATTCGCCACGCCCGCTTCCTCCTTTGCGATCGTCCTGGAGTAAATCGTCGCCCCGGCCTCGCGGTCGTAGAGTTCAAAGTATGTCCGGATGTTGACTTTTTGCGGAACCATCGTCGCTGTCGCCGCCCCTGCCGCAACGGTTGCGCCGCCCATGCCCAAGGCAGTGGTCGTGTTGCCTTTGCCGGCGGCCACGAGCGTGCCGATGCCGAGACCCGCCGTCGTGGCCGCGCCAATGGTCTGCACTGCGGCGTCCTTGACGGAAGAGACATACGTCAGCTTGCAGAGGAGGATGTAGTCCGGCAGGTCCTGCGGCGCATCGCCGCCGTAGCCGGCGTTCATGAAGGAAAGCAGGTCGTCGTTCGCTGAAACCGTGCGCAAAAAGCCAAGGCTGTCGAGAGCCGACTGGAGTTCGGCCTGAAGCCCCTGCCCCGCCGTGGCGACGTCAATCTGCCCCGCCACCGGATCGGTGTTGACACAGAGCGAAATGCTCTTCTTTTCCGACTTGATGAGTTTTTTGAATATGGGGACGTCCTCTTCCGGAATGCGGAACATCTCCGTCTTGTCGTAGTCCGTCTGCGGGGTGTTTCTCGGATCGACCGAGGCGCATCCGGCAAGCAGGGCGGCACTTGTCGCAGCAAGCACCAGTGTCTTGTAGTCCATTGTAGTGTAGCCTCTGCCCATTAGTTGAGTATCACGTCGCTTGGGCCGGGCCAGTCCTCGTTCCGTGTGCTACTCACGGCTAGATACGAATCAAGGCACAAAAAGAAATCCCCTCATCGTATTTCTTCTGAGGCCCTGAGATTGCCCAAATCGGAATACAAAGAGAGGAAGCGCTATGCGCCTTCCCTGCAACGTATCGCCGATTTTGAAATTTCTCAGGTTTCAGAAGACGACCGCTTTGCAGCGTTGGTTAAATTGTTAGGTTAAGTCGTTAGTGGCTAGTCCTTGATGGTTGTTTTTCGGCGCACCCGCGCCGAAAGTTAATTGTGAGAATAGAATAGCAAAGAGAAGGACGGATGTCAAAAAGGAAGTTCAGGGGTTGGCGCAAGCGCCTTTTCGGCGGCGGCTTCTGCGGCCTGGCGGGCGGAGGCGTCGCCTTCCTCAAGTGTCTGGCGGGTGAGGGAGCGGAGCGCTTCCGCAGAACGGCGGTTGGCGCCGGTCGCACGCATCAGCGGAACCAGCGCCAGCGCAAGGAGCGCACAGGCAAGCAAGACCTCAACTAGCGAGAAGCCGCCGCGCCTGTCAGTCGGCCGAAATGCCGAGAAGTTCAAGGATGCGCGAGAGGTCATCGTTGTCGAGGAAGTCGATTTCGATTGTGCCGCGCGCCTTGCGTCCGTTGGCGAATGTGACACTTGGACGCAGCCGCACCGGCGCTCCGAAGAAGCCGTGGAGACGGTCTAGCAGGAAACGCGCGTGGCTTTCCGGAATGTCGGACTTGCGCGTGCTCTCGGTTGCCTTCTCCTCGTCTCGTCGCGCAATCATGCGCTCAAGCGCCCTGACCGACTGCCCGGAGAGGACGCACTTCCGCGCCAGGAGCGTCTGCTCGGTCTCGTCGGAGAGGGATAGCAGGACCTTGGCGTGGCCAACGGAGAGCTGCCCCGCCGAGACAAGCTGCTTGACTTCGTCGGGAAGCTCCAGCAGACGCAGTGCATGCGCAACGCTGGCGCGGCCCTTGCCCACGCGGTCTGCCACTTCCTGCTGGGTGAGGTGGAACTCCTCGACCAGGGTGTGGTAGCCTTCGGCCTCCTCGATGGCGTTGAGGTCGTCGCGCTGGACGTTCTCGATGACGGCCATCTCGGCGGCCTCGCGGTCGGAGACCTTGACCACGCGGACGGGAACTTCCTCCAGTCCAACCTCGATGGCGGCGCGCAGACGGCGTTCGCCCGAGATCAGCTCAAAGCCTCCGCCCTTCGACGCGGGGATGCGGCGGCATGTGAGCGCCTGGATTAGGCCGTGGACCTTGATTGTTTCGGCGAGTTCCTTCAGGGACTCGGGATTGAAGGTGCCGCGCGGCTGCCAGGGCGAACGGTGGATGAGCGAGGTCTTGACCTGGAGGAACTCATCGCCCGATGGCAGGACCTGAGGGGCTGCCGTAGCCGCCACTGGCGCCGCACCAGCGGCCTTGGCGGCAGATGCCGCGCCCTTGATGGAGGAGACGATCTCCTCGCGGGCGGCCTGGATGCTGTGCTGTGCCGTGGCTTCGGCCTTGGCGGAAATTAGGGCGTCGAGCCCGCGGCCAAGTCCGGCGCGGCGCGGCTGCACCGCTGCCGGACGCGGCTGGAGAGGCGCCGGGATAGGCTTCGCCGGCGCAGGTGCGCGGGGTGCGGGTTTGGGAGCGGCCTTTGCGCCCGCGCCCTTTGCAGGCGCGGGCTTGGCGGCAGGAGCGGCCTTTTTGGGCGCGGTTTGAGGAACCGCGCCGACCGGACGAGTGACCGACTTGGCCTTTGGCTGAGGCGCTGGCTTGGCGGCGGGTTTTGCCGCAACCTTTGCCGGCGCCTTCTTCGGGACTGGTTTATTCTTCATGGGCTGCTCCCTCCACCCTTGCGCACTACATCAGCGTATACTTGGCGATGAAGATAATCGTCAGCACGGTCATCAGCCAGTGCACCTTCTTGCACTTGCCGGTGAGGAGGTTGATGAGCGTGTAGGAGATTATGCCGAACATGATGCCGTCGCTGATCGAGTAGGTGAAGGGCATCCAGGCAATCGTGATGAAGGCGGGGAGGCTCTCGCCGACGTCGTTCCAGTCGATGTCAACGACCGAGGTGAGCATCATGTAGCCAACGACCACGAGGGCCGGCGTGGTGGCAAAGCCGGGGATGGCGAGGAAAATCGGGGCGAAGAGAATCGCCAGCGCGAAGAGGATGGCCGAAGTGACGGCGGTGAGTCCGGTCTTGCCGCCGGCTGCGACGCCGGATGCCGACTCGACATAGGTCGTGGTCGTGGAGGTGCCGAAGACGGCGCCCACGGATGTGGCGATTGCGTCGGCGCAGAGGGCGCCGGAGATGCGCGGCAGGCGCCCTTCCTTGTCGAGGAAGCCGCCCTTCATCGATACGCCGATGAGGGTGCCGAGGGTGTCGAAGAGATCGACGAAGAAGAAGGCGAACATCACGACGAAGAAGTCAAGCGACTTGATGAGGTCCCAGCCGGACGCGATTGTCTCGCCGTTCTTGACATGTGTCCAAGCGTCGGCGTGGAAGAGACCGCCAAAGGTCTGGCCGAATTCCTTGAAGGAGTCGGCAACGCCTGCGAAGGTGAAGGCCGGGTAGAGCGAGAAGTAGCCGGCGGCTGGATCGGGAACGTAAATCCCGGTGGCCTGCGCGACCATCCCGAGCACCCAGGTGAAGAGGATGCCGAAGAGGATGGCGCCTTTGATGCGCCAGGCCAGCATGACGCCCGTGAAGATCGTGCCGACAAGCGCGAGTATGGCGCAGATGCCCTGCGTGTGCAGCGGGACGTCGTGGAAGCTGATGCAATCGACGAGCGTCGCGCCGTTGTCAACGACGACCTTGGAGGTCTGGAGGGCGATGAAGCAGATGAAGAGGCCAATGCCGGCGGCGACGGCCTTCTTCAGCGAGAGGGGTATCGCGTTGAAGATGCCTTCGCGGATGGGGGTCAGTGAAAGCGCCAGGAAGACAAGGCCCTCGACGAAGACGGCCAGTAGCGCGAACTGCCAGCTGTAGCCCATGCCCACCACGACGCCGAAGGTTAGGAAGGCGTTGAGGCCCATGCCGGGGGCGAGGACGAAGGGATAGTTGGAGAGGAACGCCATGAGGAGCGTGCCGACAATTGCCGCGAGCGCCGTGGCGATGAACACGCCTCCGCGCGGGATTCCCGCAATTGAAAGAATATTGGGGTTGACGGCCAGAATGTAGGCCATTGTCATGAAGGTCGTGAGGCCCGCGACAAGTTCGGTGCGGACGTTTGTTTCGGCCTTTGAGAGTTTGAACAGTTTTTCTAGCATTTTTGGCTCCTAGTTGGGTTTGCTCCTGATTAATTGATGACATCCCCTACTGCGCCCGCAGCAGGAACTGGTTTTTCTTACCGGCGCGTAGCACGGCAACGCGGCCTTCGACGAGGTCGCCCTCGCCAAAGACGCGGTCGAGCGGCGCCTTTTCGCCGTTGAGGGAGAGTCCGCCCTGCTGCGCGAGGCGCCTAGCCTCGCCCTTTGAGGCGGTCATGCCCGCTGCTGCGGCCACTTCGAAGACAGGCTTCCCGACGATTTCCGCGCGCGGCAGCGCGCCGGACTTCACGTTGCGGAAGATGCCTTCGAGTTCGTCGGCGGAAAGACCTTCGATTGAGCCGCCGAAGAGGACCTCGGTGGCTCGCTGCGCCTGGCGCAGTCCGGCCTCTCCATGGACGGCGCGCGTGACCTCCTCGGCCAGCACGCGCTGCGCCTCGCGCTTCTCGGGCGCCTCGACAACGGCGCGTTCGAGTTCGACGATGCGCTCCTCCGGCAGGAAGGTGAAGATGCGCAGGTAGCGGCCCACGTCGGCGTCCATCGAGCGGAGGAAGAACTGGTAGAAGTCGTAGCAGGAGGTCTTGCGCGAGTCCAGGAAGACCGCGTTGCCCTCGCTCTTGCCGAACTTCACGCCGTTCGCGTCGCAGACGAGCGGGAAGGTGAGGCCGTATGCCTCGACCCCGCGCATGCGGTGGATGAGGTCGGTGCCGGCGGTGATGTTGCCCCACTGGTCGCTTCCGCCCACCTCCATCGTGCAGCCGTAGGTGTCGTGGAGGTGGAGGAAGTCGTTGCCCTGGAGAATCTGGTAGCTGAACTCCGTGAAGGTCATGCCGCCGTCGGTCGCCTCAAGGCGCTTCTTGACGCTCTCCTTGGCGAGCATCTGCGGGACGCGGAAGTTCACGCAGATGTCGCGGAGGAAGTCGATCGCGTTCACGCCGCTGTACCAGTCGTAGTTGTTGACCAGGATCGCGGGGTTGACGGGGTCGTCGAACTTCAGGAAGCGCGAGAGGTTCTCCTTAATGCCCTCCAGGTTGTGGCGCACCTGCTCGACCGTCAGCATCTTGCGCTCGACGGACTTGCCGGACGGGTCGCCGATAAGGCCGGTGGCGCCGCCGACAAGGGCGATGACGCGATGGCCGGCGCGCTGGAGGTGCGCCAGCATCATGATGGTGACGTAGTTGCCGGCCTGCAGGCTGTCGGCCGAAGGGTCGAAGCCCGCATAGACCGTGAGCGGCTTTTCAAGCGCCGCCTCCACGTCGGGGCTGGTGACAGCCTCGACGAGGTGGCGTGACTTGAGGTATTGGAGGAGCGACATTTACTTCTCCGAGGGCGTCCACTCTTCGCTCTGCGCGAAGGCGGCGTCGAAGGCGGATGCAAGGCCGACCATGTTCTCGCCCGGCTTGATCGTCGCCTCTTCGGCGCCGATTTCCTTGGTGAGGGCCTCGATTTCGTCTTCGGACATGTCGACGGCCTTGATCGAGAGGCCGATGCGGCGGTCGCCGCCATCCACGCGCACGATGCGCGCCTCGACCTCCTGGCCGACCTTGAGCGCGTCCTTGACCTTCTCGACGTGGTCGTTCGAGATCTGGGAGATGTGGACGAGTCCGTCCACGCCGTCCTCGAGCTCGATGAAGGCGCCGAACGAGGCGATCTTCGAGACCTTGCCCTTGACAATCTGGCCAATGGAGTAGCGGGTCGCGATGGAGGACCAGGGATCCTCGCTCGCCTGCTTGAGGCCCAGCGAAATGCGCTGCTGCTCGACGTCGATCTCCAGAACGACCGCCTCGACCTCCTGCCCCTTCTGGAGCATTTCGCTCGGGTGGTTGATCTTCCGCGTCCAACTCATGTCGGACACATGGATCATGCCGTCGATGCCGTCTTCGATCTCCACGAACGCGCCGTAGGAGGTGAAGTTGCGGACCTTGCCCTTCACGCGGCTGCCAATCGGGTAGCGCTTCTGGACGGTGTCCCAGGGGTTCTCTTCGGTCTGGCGGATGCCAAGAGCGATTTTCTGGTTGACGGTGTCGATCGAGAGGATGGCCACATCGACTTCGTCGCCGACCTTGAGGACGTCGGACGCCTTCGCGACGCGCTTCGTCCAGGAGAATTCGGAAATGTGGACGAGGCCTTCGATGCCGGGCTCGAGTTCGACGAATGCGCCGTAGGGAGCCAGGTTGACGACCTTGCCGTGGAACTTGGCGCCAATCGGATAGCGCTCTTCGATGCCGTCCCAGGGGTTCTTCTGCGTCTGCTTGAGACCCAGCGAGACGCGCTCGCGGTCGAGATCCACGTCGAGGACGACCACTTCGAGTTCGTCGCCGACCTTGAGGACTTCGCTCGGGTGTTTGACGCGGCCCCAGGACATGTCGGTGATGTGGAGCAGGCCGTCGAGCCCGTTGAGGTCGATGAACGCGCCGAAGTCGGTGATGTTCTTGACCTTGCCGGTGCGGTGCTGGCCGATCTGGATCGAGGCCAGGAGTTCGCGCTTCTGCTCGGCGACGCGCTCTTCGATGAGCTCGCGGCGGGAAAGGATGAGGTTGCGGCGTTCGTTGTTGATCTTGAGCAGCTTGAGTTCGAGCGTCTTGCCGACGTATTCGTCCATGTCGTGGATCGGCTCGACGTCGATCTGCGAACCCGGGAGGAAGGCGGTGATGCCATCGACCTCGATGGTGAGGCCGCCGCGCACCTTGCCGGTGACAAGGCCGTTGATGGTGCAGCCTTCGGTGTACTTGTTGAGCAGGGCTTCCCAGCGGAGCTTCTCGTCTGCCTTGGACTTGCTGAGGTCAACCATGCCGCTGCGCGTCTCAAGCGAGCAGATCAGCACGTCGCAGGTGCCGCCGATCTTGATTTCTTCGTCCTTGAAGTCGCTTACGGGGACGCTTCCTTCGGCCTTGTAGCCGATGTCAATGAGCACGTCGTTGCCGCTGATGGCTAGGATGGTGCCCTTCACGATTTCGCCTGCCTTGAGCTTGTTCGTCGTGTTGTTCAGCATCGAGGCCAGGAGGTCATAGTCGCCGCCGGTCTTCGGGGCGAATCTTACGGGGGAATGTTTTCCCATTTTGTCTTTTTCCGGGAATGGTTCAGGGGTTGCCGGCGTGAATCTGAACCGTTCCCGAAGGAAGAATCCAGCCGTCCCTGCGTGAAAAACACAAGTGGTAAGATTCTATCAAAAAGCGAAGGAAAAAGCAAAATCTGCTATAATATGTAGTCTGTGAAACGCCATCTCCAAAGAGCCCTCTGCGCGATTGCGCTTGCCACGCTAGCCGGATGCCGGACGCCCATGCCGCCCGGTGAGGCCACGCACGGCCTGCGACTCGGCCCGTTCTTCGAGACGGCCCGCGCCGCCGATGGCTCCCGCCTCTTCGCCCTCCGCCCCTTCTACAGTTGGGAAGCAACCTCACCCAATCCTGATGTCCAAACTGCGTTTGACCAGAGAGAGCCTGGGGCCGCGGAGGCCCCAGCTGCAGCGCCGCAAGCCGCGCGCTCCGAGCACGACATCCTCTGGCCCCTCGCCATTCGCTCGCAGCGCGATGACCACTACTACTGGCGCGCCCTCCTCGCCTACGGCACCGGCACCATCGACGACCTCACTTCCCCCAGCGACCCCTGGCGCTTCCGCCTCTTCCCAATCTTCTTCACAGGCCGCACCCAGGAAGGCGAGGACTACACCGCCCTCTTCCCCATTTTCGGCACGGTGCGCGACTTCCTCGTTTTCCACGACAACTCCTTCGTCCTCTTCCCCATCTACGCCTCAGGCCGCTCTTCCAACGGCACCGAGATGCGCACCGTCCTCTGGCCCTTCTACCTCTCCCGCCACGGCGAGCGCACCGACCAGTTCCGCCTCTGGCCCTTCTACGGCACCGCCGAGCGGCGCAACGCCGCGACAACGCGCCGCTCGCGTTTCGTAGCCTGGCCCTTCTGGAGCGATGCCTCCGCAACCGGCCAGGTCGAAGGCTCCGGATTCATTCTCTTTCCCATCTACGGCCACTCGCGCTACGAGCGCCAGCACCGAGGCACCGAGGAGAGCTGGAGCGTCATTCCGCCGCTCTTCCATTATGCGCACGGCGACGACGGCTACCGCAAGCTTCTCGCCCCCTGGCCCTTCGTGCGCATCCTTGACACCGACACCCGCCATGAGCGCCACATTTGGCCGCTGTGGGGCAGCACAGAGAGCTTTGACGGCGCCAATTGGCGCAATCGGAATCGCGGGCTCAGTCCCGCGTATTCTCGCCAGTATTTCCTCTGGCCATTCATCAGCTCCACGCGGAGCGAGCGCGGCGGCGCGTCCGAGCGCGTGCTCCACCTGCCAATGCCCTTCTACTTCCACCGGGAGACGCAGCATGGCGGGCCGCGCCAGCAGGACGCCGCACTGGCTCCGAGTGCCTCCTACTCCCGCCTCTGGCCCCTCTTTTCGTACCGCCGCGTCACCTCTTCCCCCGCAGGCGACGCCGCCGAAACCAGCGTCCGCGTTCCTGAACTTTCTCTCTGGAGCAAGAGCGAGCAGGTCGAGCGCAACTGGGCGCCGCTCTGGTCGCTCTACACCTATCGCCGCAAGCCTGATGGCGCCTACTGCAACGACCTCCTCTGGGGCTTCCTCTCCTGGGGCCGCAACTCCTCCGGCGGCCGCATCCTCTCCCTCCTCTGGCTCCCCCTCCTCAAATAGTCACCCATCCCCCTTCCAACTTCCCAACCTTTCAACTTCTCAACTTCCCTTCTCCTCATGATCACCCGCGCACCCATCTTCCTCCCGCCTCCGCGCGGCCCCTTTGCGGCCGCCGGC
>JAEEGH010010033.1_pt1 | contig 21852 bp, 16 predicted proteins | sample 9134181 | NCBI WGS metagenome assembly JAEEGH01 (sample SAMN16246544, study PRJNA631951) | gut metagenome | biome: gut microbiome; feature: rumen; material: DP-attached | host: Bos | place: Iran: Karaj | collected 2018-10
TGCTTCTTTCTATCGTTCCACTTGAATTATATGACGTAAAAGAGAGAAGTGTTGGAATCATTAATAATGATGATTCAATAGCAAAAAATGAGAAGGCAGATATTGCCTAAGGAGAAAGTTTAAGTAATGAGTATTATCGAAACAAAGTTAGGGAAAATTGAAGGTATTGATAAAAACGGATATACGTTATTTGCTGGAGTGCCATATGCGAAGCCTCCAGTAGGAGAACTTAGATGGAAGCCGCCAGTTGCTATAGAGGCATGGAATGGTATTTTAGAGGCAAAGGAGTTTGCTACAATCTGCCCCCAGGATACGGCAACTCCACCTAATCCTTATTTCAAAGAATTCTATGATTATGAGGGTTATAAAAGAAATCAGAGTGAAGATTGTCTCTATTTAAATATTTGGATGCCTGAGAATGCAGCTGGCAAGAAGCTCCCGGTAGCATTCTACATCCACGGAGGTGGCTTTGGAGGTGGTTACAGCTCCGAGATAGAATTTGATGGAGAAGCTTTCAACAAGAAAGATGTAATATTGGTAACAATTGGTTATCGTGTTGGTATTTTCGGATTCTTGGCATTACCACAGTTAGATGCCGAAAGTGATAGAGACATATCTGGAAACTATGGAATTCTTGATCAAATAATTGCACTTGATTGGGTTTATGATAATATTGATGCTTTTGGCGGAGATAAAGACAACATCACTGTATTTGGTCAATCAGCAGGTTGTATGAGTACACAGATTCTCATTTCAAGCGAGCTTACAAAAGGAAAAATCGCAAAGGCCATTTTCATGAGCGGGCTTACTTGCGATGATAAATTCCTTGCAACTCCAACCCTTAAGGAGGAGGAAGAGTATTGTAAGGAAATGCTGGGCAAGTACGCTGATTACTCAGTGGAAGAGCTTAGAGCACTTGACACAGAGAGACTCTTAAACAAACATAGAGTGTTCAATATGGTTCAGATGCAAAAGGCTATGGAAGGCGGCGATGCCGGCGGATTACTTATCATACCAAATGTGGATGGATATGTGTTAACTAAGGATGTTCGCGAAGTATTTAGGTCAAATGAATTTCACAAGCTTCCATATATGGTTGGCTGCGTTACAGATGATTTGGGTACTACACCAGAGGAAAAGAAGGAACGCAAGCCTGGCTTACTTTTAGAGCAGGGCAAAAAATGGGCCCTTCGTCAGGAGGAAATTGGAAATTCCCCTGCATATGTCTATTGGTTTGACAAAACACTTCCGGGAGATGATGCACCAACATGGCACTCATTAGAGCTTTGGTATGTTATGGGCACTTATGATAGAAGCTGGCGTCCTACAACAGAGGAAGATGCTATCCTTTCTGAGGAGGCCGTTACTGCTTGGACAAACTTCTGCAAGACAGGAAATCCTGAAGGTGGCGTTGAAACTGATTGGAAACCATACACAAAAGAAAATGAATTCGTAAAGCGTTTTGCATAACAATTATTTGACTTTATTAAGTTAAGAATTGATACGAGAAATAATCCTCTTCGATGTATAATCGACTAAAAGAGTCGTATTTATACTTACGAGGAGGATTTTTTTATGAAAATTTATAATGTTACAGATCCAGAATTTACTAATTATGGAAGAATCATTGAGGGATATGAGGCTGAAAAGAAAGAAATCATGGAAGCTCTCAGAGACAAGACTCCTATTCCAGAGGGCACAGACTATGTGGCTGAAGAGCCAGCTCTTCAAAGCTTAAAGGCTGCTGATGTAATTACAAATTCACTATTTGGTGGTTCTGACATGCAGTTTGGTTGGTGCAATGGTCACAACACAAAGCTCAACTGCCTTGAATACCATCGCTCAAGCGAAATTAATATGGGTTCAACAGATTTTATTCTTTTACTTGCAAAGAGAGAAGAAATAGTTGACTATAAGCTTGATTCTAGTAAGGTAAAGGCTTTTCTTTGCCCTGCAGGTACGATGATTGAAGTATATGCCACCGCTCTTCACTACGCACCATGTCAGGCTAGCAAGGATTCAGGCTTCCAGGTTCTTGTTGGCTTGCCAAAGGGCACAAATGTAGGCTGCCCAGATTTTGAGCGCATCAATACAGAGGACAAGCTTCTTACTGCTACAAACAAGTGGCTCCTTGCTCATGAAGAAGCATCAGAAGCAAAGAATGGAGCCTGGGTAGGAATTACAGGCGAAAATATCGATATTGCAGGTGATTTAAAATAAGTCCTTAAGATTGCTGAGGCCTCGATTGCTACAATTTTCAGTTCAAGAGTATAATTCACAACGAGCCTCGGCCCCAGGCCCCGCCCTGCTTGCCTAAACTTTGCATTCAGATTATGATTTTCTAAGTTGGCAGAGTCGCTTCCTTTATTTGTGGGTGTGCTTTCAATTCTTTACAATTCTGTCACCACAGTTTGTGTGTGGCAGATATACACTCTACAGTTAATAATGTTTCCAAATCAAGTTTAGGAATAATTGCGTGATTTTTAATTCCACTTAGCAAACGGATTATGAACGCAATTATCCTAAATCTTGTTTGGAAACAATTATTAGATATTAATTAATATCTGCCACACACATACAGTGGTTTCGAATTGTAAAATCAACGAAAGGACACCCACAGAAAGCTCCCTTTGCCAACTAAGAAAATCTATAATCTTCACAAAATTGTTTAGGCAAGCAGGGCGGGGCCTGGGGCCGAGGCTCGTTGTGGGTAAAATATGGAAACTGAAAATGTAACAATCGAGGCTGCGATTCTTAATGACTGTTATTATTGTTAATGTATTCTTTAGGGGATATTCCCTCCATTTTTTTGAAGAGGCGGGAAAAATAATAGGCGTCGTTGTAGCCGCAATTTAGGGCAATTTCTTTTACTGTAAGAGGTATCTTGGACTGAGTAATTAGTTCCTTGGCGTATTCAATTCGCCTGTGATTAAGAAATTCTATTGGTGGAATTCCTGTTTCGCTTTTAAAGAGCTTGCGAAAATGATTAAGGCTGTATCCTGTTTTTTCGATTTCTGAGCGTAAATCATAATTAATGTCTGTAAAGTGATTGTTAATGTTATATATCATCTGAAGTACATAAGGATTGGTGTTTAGCGCAGTATGTAATTCTGCATGTATTGCCTCAAAAATCAGCATATCCATTGCTCGACGTACAGGATCATAATATAAGTCCTTATATTCTGATAGGTCAATGGCTTTATAGAATAGGTCTCGAATTAGGTGAGTGTTGGAGCGGGAAATATGGATGATTGATGGATTTGTTGCAACAATATCGTGGAGTTCCATAATGCCAAGTGTAGCAGATGATTCAAAGGTAAATTCTGCAGGAGTGTTCAGTGGAAAAGCTATTAATTCATGAGATTGAACTATGAGTGAATTGTGCGGCAGCTTACATGTTCCATTACCACGTAATATTATAATATAGAAGTAGTGTTCAGAAGGCTTAAATTCTTGAAATACAGAAGTTTCTATGATTTTATAATCTATGTACATATCTTATTATCCCCCATTAATACAACTGTATAATACACTTTCATTCTAGCTAAATAGAAGTGAATTGTCCATTAATAATGATGGATATGTAATTTTGATTGGTGTGCCTTTAGGGTATATTTAGTTAGAACTAATTATGAAAGAGGTATTATTATGGGTTTAAAATTAGCAGAAATATTTAAGAACGGAATGGTTCTCCAAAGGGACAAGGATATTAATGTATGGGGAACTGCAGAATCAGGCAAGACTATAACTGTTTCACTGAAGGGGAAGAATTACTCAGCTGAGGCAGATGGAAATGGAGAATGGAAAGTGTGCATTCCAGCACTGCAGGCTTCTCTTGGAACTGAGCTGACAGTATCGGATGGCGTAAACGAAATACGCATAGAGGATGTACTTATCGGAGATGTCTTTGTTGCCGGTGGTCAGTCCAATATGGAATTCTTCATGAGATACGATAAGGATTTTGATAAAACGGTGCAGACATGTGCAAATCCATTAATTCGTTTTTACGATATTCCAGAAATTGCAAGTGAGGACGAGGCAAAATGTCACGACTATTCATTATTTGGATATTGGAGAAAAGCGACACCTGAGGATTTACAGTACTTTTCAGCGGTTGGTTACTATTTTGCACGAACAATGCAGGAGCATTTGCAGGTACCAATAGGTATTGTTGGTTGCAATTGGGGGGGAACCAGAGCATGCTGTTGGATGGATGAGGAATCTGTAGAAAAGTATGGACCTGTTTGGATGCGAGAATATGAAGAACAGATGGCATCAATTCCTGATTTGGAGGCTGCAAAAGAAAAGTATTTAGGCCATGCACTAACGGATAATTCGCATCCTTTTGATGATGAAATGAGAAATAAGATGATGGCGGGAGAGCTTACAGCAGATGATATTGGCAAAATGATGACGGTTTTTGCAGAACTTGATGAAATGAATGTTTTAGCACCATGGCATCCATGGCGCCCATGTGGTGTTTATCATCATATGCTTAAACAAATTACTTCATATACAGTTAAGGGAGTAATCTGGTATCAGGGGGAGAGTGATTTCACACATGCTGATATTTACGCTGATATGATGGAGGGATTGATTAATTGTTGGCGAAGAGATTGGAATGATGAATTGCCATTTATCATGACTCAGCTTGCTCCGCTTGGAACAAAAATAATGCAGGATGCTCTTGATTATCCTAAATTGAGAGAGCAGCAAGAGTTGGTTACAAAGCGCGTAAAAGATGTTTACTTAGCATCGATTGGAGATGTTGGAAATTATGCCGATATTCATCCGAAGGAGAAACAGCCAGTTGGACATCGTTTAGCGTTGTTGGCATTAGGTCATTTATATGATGAGTCGATTTTATGTGAGGCACCAGTTCTTGATTCATCAGAAATGCGAGATGGGCAGATAAGAATTCATTTCACTAATGCAACAGGTGGATTGTATGTAGATGGTGATACCGTAAATGCGATAAGGCTACTAGATGAGAACAATCAAGAAATTGTTGTTGAAAGTTATTCAGCCAAAGTCGAAGATGAATCATTGATAATAACTGTAAAGAATGATGAAATGATAAAGGCAGTGTCATTTGCAGAAACGCCATATTATGAAGTGAATTTGTACAATATGAGTAAAATTCCAGCTATGCCATTTAGAATTCAGTTATAGGAGAGGACAGAAGATTATGTTTACACTAGAAAATAGTATTAATGAAATTTTAGCAGACGGATTTGTTAAGGAGCATTTAGGATTTTTATTTCCAAGTGACTTTATTGATTTAGTACCAAATGATATGAGAAATGTATCGGCAAAAGAGCTTTCAGAAAAGTTGATGATGCCTTGGGGAATCCCATATTTGTCACAGGAATTGGTGGATTCAGCAAATATGATTAACGAATTTGTTGATTCAAGTGATTATGAGTTTGTGCAGTTATGGAAAGAAAGCACAGATGCTAATTATTTTCCTGTATCAGATGGCAGCAAGGATAGCGTATGTGTATTAAAGTTTAAGAATAGTTTTAAAGATAATCGTCCAATGGCACTTATTGTACCAGGAGGAGCATATATGTCTGTTGCTATTGGTAATGAGGGAATGTTTACAGCAAAAGCACTTGAAGAAGCTGGTTATGCGGTGGCAATTTTGAATTATCGCTGCATGCCAAACTATTATCCAGAACCACAAAAGGATTTGGCATTGGCTTCAAAATATATGAGATATTTAGCAACAGTAGAGGAGGTAAAGGATGATTTACTTGTGCTCGGTTACTCAGCAGGTGGTCATTTAGTTGCTTCTACAAACTGCTATCCAGAGGAAATCGACGAGGTGCTCGTAGCAGATTTGGCTGATAATCATAAAGAGGTCTATGAAATGCTTAAGGAATTTCCAGTAAAAGCAGACAAGGTATGCCTCTCATATCCAGTTATTGATTTTATGTCAGAGCAGCATGAGCAAAGTTTTGAGTGCTTGACTGGAAAAGATGAATCTTTAAGAGATAAGCTATCAATTGATTTACATGTGACACCTGAGTATCCAAAGACTTTTGTATGGGCATGTGATGACGATAGCCTCGTTCCACCAAGTAATGCAAAGAGAATGTACAATGCCTTGAGAACTGCGGGAGTTGAGGCTATGCACAGAGCCTATCCAACAGGAGAACATGGCTGCGCCACAGCTGTTGGCACCTCGGCAGAAGGCTGGGTAGATGAGATGGTTGGGTTTATGAAATAAATAATTCCCTAGAATCTAGGGAATTTTAATTCAATAGTGAAGTTATCATCGGAGGTTCTGGTTAAGCTGGAACCTCCTTGCCTTTTCATAAGACTTGAGATAGAAATGAGACCAATCTTTGCGGATTCATTTTTGCGTGGCTCATGTCGTATCTTGTTGCCCAAGCAGATAGTCACGAAGTCTTTAGTAATGTTAAAGTTGATATTAATAGGCTCTGCTTCATTAGCGTATTTATCGATATTCGTAAATACGTTATTAAAAATTCGTAGAAAGTCATCCATATTTATGTGGAGGATGAAATTATTCTTTGGTTCATCGATAACGAAGGAAAATCCTTGCTCGATTAGAGGTGTGGACAGCTCACCTATAATTTGCATGAACAATTCCATTCCATCATATTCTTCAAGAGCGTCGTCAGGGCGCTTTGGGTTGGGATCAAAGGCTAAAAAGTATTCAAATAGCCTATCGGACATTTCTTTTATTTGGAGGCATGTATTTAGAGCAGTATTCAAATATTCATCCAACTCTTCTTGGGAATTATAGTGGTGCTCTTTTAGAATCTCCAGGTATCCCATCTGTGTAGTAAGTGGTGTGCGCAAATCGTGAGAAAGAGCAGTTACAAGGCTATTATTTGCTTGTAGAGCTTTCCTTTCATTCTCAATTTGCTGCGAGAGTGCGATGCGCATGGAATTAAGACTGTTGGCTACTTGAGAAAGCTCGTCTTGCCCTTGTACAGGAATTTGGTAGGTTAGATTGCCCCCCTCCAAGATTTTAATTCCATTTGTAATGCTCTTTATGTAATGAATCTTTATTCTGATGAAGAATACTAGGATAATAATAGCAATTAAAGAGCAGACTAATACTGACGCTACGTATATACGATTGTATAACTGGTATGCATAATCTCCCCAGATATATAAATATCCGTCACCATCGGCGAAGCGAATCTTGTAAGCGGCATAGTTGGATTCATATAATTCTTCATCTAATATATAATCTAATTCTTCTTCAGAAAGATTTTCCACGTTTTCATCCAGGTCAAACAAGTATTCAACAACTGTTGAATTGTAGGTGGTGTATCCACCTTTTTTTATATAAAAATATACAAGCTCATGAGCGTTTGACCAACTGTTGATAGCATTGAAATCGGTGGATTTGACGTTATTATCAGCGACGTAGGCCTTGAAATCCTCTACATCTATTGATATCTGCTCTTCAACATAGGTTTGATTTGTCCAATTGCTAAAGTAGATTTTTACATTGATAAAATCAAAGAGAAGGAAAATACAAAAACTAATTGAAATGGAAATAGCAACTGCAATCAGTAATTCAAAATATAAGGATGTAAATATTTTTTTAAATCTTTTCATTGTAATTTATATCCCTTTCCCCATACAGTAAGTAGATGACGAGGCGAAGATGGATCTTCTTCAATTTTTGTTCTTAGGTTTCTTATATGAACCATAATGGTGGCGTTTGAACTATAAAAATATGGCTCATTCCAAATTGATTCATAAATCAACTGAGCGGGAAATATGCGCCCAGGGCTTGAAATCAACAATTTAAGAATTTGATATTCCAATTCAGATAAATCAATCTGTATTTCTTCTCCAGTTGAAGAAACCATGAAAACTTCGTTTCTATCTCTGGCCACTCTAAAAATATCGTGTGAAAAGAAATCCTCTGTAGAAGAGTTTTCTTTTCCTTTATATACATAGTATCGCCTCAAGAGAGATTTAACTCTGGCAGTTAGTTCGGCATGTGAGAAAGGTTTTGCCAAATAATCATCTGCGCCAATTAATAAGCCAAGAGACTTGTCTGAGTCAGTTCCCTTTGCGGTCAAGAATAGAATAGGCATTTGATAATTTTCTCTTATTGCTTTGCAGACTTCTAGACCAGATTTTCCAGGCATCATAACATCTAGGATGATGAGATCAAAGCTATCATCTATCATTGATAGTGCAGAATCGCCATCGCCAGCTTCAAAAACCTCATAGCCTTCGCTCTCCAAAAGAATCTTTATTATATTTCTAATTTCTTCATTATCGTCAACTGTAAGAATTCTCTGTTTTGACATAAGCCTTCTCCAATAATTTAATCCTACCTATTTGCATATTAACATAAAAAAAGTGTTAAATCTTTGAAATCACAGTTCTTTAGATTTCTTTAGAATTACCCTAAGAATTTCTTTAGATTCCTTTTGTAACATAGCACATGTTGAACAATCAAAAGCATTTATGGAGGAAGATATGAAAATTAAAGAGGTTTTAGAAAAAATCAAATTTTGGAATAAAGAAAATGATTATGGGTACTATGATGAGGAATTTTATGATGAAGCAGATGAACAGGAGATGTCTAGTAAGGATAAGATTTCGTTAAAGAAATTTAATAAGAAGATAGTGGCGGCAATGATAATATCAGCTATTACAATATCAGCAATTGTTGGAGTATCTACAGTAAGAGCATTTGGAACAAAGGATGAGTTTGAGAGTCAATTGCTTGTTCAGGTAACAAAGCAAGATATTCAAAAGATATTCTCTGCAACCGGAAGCATTATTTCAGCTCAAGAAAGTGGTCAGTTTGCAACGACTACAAGTGCGTATCCTGTTGAAGAGGTGTATGTGAAGGTTGGCGATGAGGTAAAAGCAGGAGATCCTCTTTACAAATTAGATATGACATCAATGGAGCAACAGCTTTCTTATCAGCAGCAGACATTGAATATTCAAAATCAGCAGAATGCAATTGCGGCTGAGAATGCTGAACGAAACCTTCAGGAAGCGAAGGATAATGGCGCGGTAAAGGTAAATGAGGCAAATCAAGCGCTTACAGAAGCTCAACAGGCACAAACGACAGCAAATAGAGAAAGGACTAATAGTAACAATACACTAAATGATAGAAGGACTGCTGAGAATGCAGCAGAAAATGCTTTATCGAGAGCTAATACAGCTGTAACAGAAGCAAAGTCTGAACTTGATAGTGCGAAGGATGCAAGCAATGTCTCTTTAATTAGTGAATTGAATAGTAAAGTAAGTGAGCTTACTGATGAAAAGAATAACAAGTTATCTGAGGATCCTACAGCAGATGTTTCAGATTTAAATAATCAGATTGAAAGTCTGAATAGTGAGATAACAAGCCTACAAGAAGCGGTAAAAACTGCTCAACAAAAGTATGATGATGCGGTTGCGACTGCAGCCAGCAAGAAATCAGAATATGATGCAGCAGTACAGTCAAGAAAGGATGCAGAGGCAAATTTACAGTCGGCTAATGATTCAGTTACAAAAGCGGATCAGGCAGCCAACCAAGCTGCAGCAAATGTTGGAAACATACAAAATAGCGCTAACTCAGAAATAATTAATCAGGCTCAGGCTGTAACTAATGGAGAACTTACTGCTCAGTCCAATACATTGTCACAGCAGCAGGAGATTTCAAAATCCCAAGAGGAACTATCAAAAGCTACCGTTTATGCATCACAGGACGGAACGGTTACAAATGTAAATATAGTGAAGGGGCAAACCTATACTGGAACTGATGCAGTGGTGATTAACAATGTGACATCTTTAAAAGCTACAACAGACGTGGATGAGGCTCAGATTGCTAACATATCAGTAGGACAAAAGGTTGAGATTAAAACAGACGCCACTGGAGATGAAATTCTATATGGCACAGTAAGCTTTGTATCGCCTACAGCCACAAAAAATAGTAATAAGAACACTGAAAATAATTCTAGTACAGCTTCAGTTTCAAAGAGTCGTGCTACTTATAGAGTTGATGTAACACTAGATAACACAAATGACAAACTTCGACTTGGTATGACTGCGAAAATGAATTTCATTCTAGCTAGTGCAAAAGATGCGATTGCAGTACCTACATCAGATATCAAAACTAATGATGATGGTAGTCAGTATGTTGTTATTAATAAAAATGATGGAACTACAGAAAATGTTACAGTTGAAACAGGAATCAACGATGATTTCTATACTCAAATTACAGATGGAAACTTAAAAGAAGGTAACAATATAGTAGAGGAAAATGTTGATGCGGGATATGAAGAAATTGTAGATTCTATGGGAGCTGATGGAGGTATTTACTATGAGTAATGATATTTTGCTTTCAGCTAGAAATATCAAAAAGAGCTATTATGTGGGAACACCAAATGAACTTGAGATACTCCATGGCATAGATTTGGATATTCGTAAAGGCGAATTTGTTTCTATCGTTGGTCAGTCAGGTTCAGGAAAAAGTACCTTGATGAATATACTTGGAATATTGGATAGGCAGACTGCGGGCACATATACGCTAAATGGTGTTGATATATCGAAAGCACCAAATAAAGCACTTTCATCTCTCCGCAATAAACATATAGGATTTGTTTTTCAAACTTATAATCTCATTGCCCGCACAGATGCCATTGCAAATGTCGAAATGCCAATGCTATATGCAGGGGTGGGGGAAAAGGAAAGAAGAAGAAGAGCCATTGAGCTGCTTGAAATGGTAGGCATGGGAAAAAGAATGCATCATACACCAGATGAATTATCCGGTGGTCAGAAGCAACGTGTAGCTATAGCTAGGGCGATGGCAAATAATCCAGATATTATTTTGGCTGATGAGCCTACAGGTGCGTTGGATTCGAAAACAGGCCGTTTAGTTATGGATTTATTTCATGATCTTCATGAGAAACAGGGTAAAACAATTGTGTTAATTACTCACTCTAATGAGCTAGCTGCTGAAACACCACGCATTATCACTATTAGTGATGGCAATATAGTTTCAGAGACAATAAAAGATGGGAAGGGAGTCGCGTGATGATAAAAGAAAATTGTAAGCTTGCAATAATAAGTATAAAAGCAAACAAAATGCGCGCCTTTCTAACAATGCTAGGAATTATAATAGGCGTTGCTGCAGTTATAGCGATTATGACTGTAGGAAATTCTATGACTGCTGGAGTAAAAAAGCAGTTGGAAAGCTATGGAGTACAAAATATTTCCATAGGTATAGGTCAGGTAGATTATTCTCAAGAACTGTCTGAGGCTGAAGAATCAAATATGAAGTTTTCTCCAGAAATAATTCATTCTCTTACAAAAAAATACGACCATAAAATTTCCGCAATTTCAGTGGAAGAAAGCATCGGTCAAGGGACAGTTCTTGTTAATAATATAAAAGCAAAAGTTGATGTAACTGGTATTAGCGCAGGCTTCTTTAGCGCTAACCAGTTCAAACTTTTAAATGGTAGTTATTTTACGGAGGCAGCATACAATCAAGGAAGTAAAGTCGCTCTAATTTCAGATAAATTTACCAAGCAATTATATGGGGAAAACTACAATCCTGAGAATGTTCTTGGTAAAGAATATGAGGTAAATATTAATGACGAGTATTTGACAGTAACAATTGTTGGTATATATGAATATAAGCAAAGCGGAGCTGGTAAGGTTCAGTCCACTCCGATGTACGTACCTGTAAATACTGCATGGAATTTTACCCATGAGAAGAATATATACTATTTTACAGTTGTGGCAAGTAAGGATACCAATCCTGTTTCATTAGGGCAAGAAATCAAGCAATATCTGACAACAGAAATGGCGACTCAGCTTAGTGACAAATTTATGATAGATGCATATAGCAATCAGACAATGATTCAGCAGAATTCCAAAACTATGGGACAGATGACAATGGCTATCTCAATGATTGCGGCAATTGCTCTTATTGTAGGTGGAATTGGTGTTATGAATATTATGACGGTCTCAATTACAGAGCGAACAAGAGAGATTGGCACAAGAAAAGCTCTTGGAGCACCTGATGGAATGATTATGCTTCAGTTTATATCGGAAGCAATTATCTTGTGTCTGATTGGTGGAATAATTGGAATTATTATAGGAGTAGTATTAGGTGATGTTACATCTTATTTGATGGGATATTCTCCAACTATATCAGTAGCAAGTATTTATATGTCCATGGGGTTCTCGATGGCTATAGGAGTTTTCTTTGGATATTCTCCAGCAAAGCATGCGGCAAAAATGAATCCGATAGATGCGTTGCGATATGAATAATAATGTACAGATTATATTTGCAAAAAAATATAAATAATATGAAATAGAAGATTATTAATATTGGCTCCGAGATAATAAAATAGTATTAGTTTTTATATCGGAAGATTATTACATTGGGGGATTTGAATGGAGACTAATAGGGCAAGAGAGCGCGTTAGGATAGAGGTCTGCGACAGAAGGATAGAGGGAGAGCATTTTCATCAGAATGTGGAACTTTGTTATGTGTTGCAGGGACGAGCAGAGATTCAAATGGGAAATGAGCAGGTCATCTTGTTTGAGGAGGGAGTCTATGTTGTAAATGCAAATAAAAAGCATTGCATCAGACTTTCTGAGGATGGGTTGCTTGTAAAGATTTCCATATCCTTTGAATTGATGGCGGATATTTTAGGAGCTCTTGATGTACGTTTCCTTTGCAATAGCAATTTGGGAGACTCAGAGCAATATGATTTACTTCGAAACAAAATAAAAAAGTTGTTGACCCATTACGTAAATACGAATGGGTCTACTTCTGATTTTGGGCACATATCAATTTGCTATGAAATTTTGGATGTTCTCACTATCAATTTCTTGGTTCGGGATACGGATTTACGAAGCAGAGATGAGGATTCTATTAGCACTAGAATTGCGCAAATAAATAATTATGTTCGCGGCAATTATAAGGGGGAACTGTCGTTAAAAGATTTGGCTGACAAGCTTTATCTTTCAGAGGCGTATTTATCACGTTTTTTCAAGAAGACATATGGTATGAGTTTCTTGAAGTATGTTACCAACATTCGCTTGAGCCATGCCTATGACGAGCTTATGTATTCTGATGAGCCTATAACAAAGATTGCATTTAATAATGGTTTTTCCACTGTTGCATTATTTAATAAGAGCTTTAAACAAGTATATGGGCAGACTCCATCGGAGGCTAGAAAACAGATTGAAATCCAAAAGAGTGAAGAGGAGCAGCTATTAGATAAGCAACTTCAGACAAAGCTGGAGAATTTTCTTCAAAACGGCACGCAGGATTATATAGAGGGACTAGATAATCCAAATGAGGTAATGGCAAGACATTCGGTCGAGGAATTTGATTCACTAGAAACACTACCAATAGGATATAGGAATACAATTAATGGTGGTTGTGCTGAGGATTTAATGCGTGCTGAGGTGCGTGAGCATATTGCCATTTTGGCAGATTCCTTGCATTTTGAGTTTGTAAGATTTTGGAATTTATTTACTGTTGATATGTTGTTGGCCCTAGGAGATGGTTATGACGGAAACCTTAACTTTTCGAAGATTGACGGCATTATTGATTTCATTTTGCAGCATGGGCTAAAACCAGCAATTGAGCTAGGAACTAAACCAAAGCGTGTTATTAAAAATGTTAGTGAGCCTATCATAGAGGAGAAGGATGAAAATCTAAAGTATGACAAAGAAACTTGGGGAAATCTTATTGAAAAATTCTTTGAACACTTAATCGATTATTATGGGCAGGAAGAGGTTAGTACCTGGATAGTAGAGCTCTGGTATGATGAGCGTGCAGACTCTATTGAGAACTACGATTATTTCGATATTTTTAACCAGACTTCGTCGATAATTAAGAGCAAATGTAAAAGAGTTCGTTTTGGGGGCTGCGGTATCCGTGATGATAGAGGTCGAGAATATATAACCGATTTTTTAAAGAAATGGCGCAAGCAACCTCAGCAACCAGACTATATTTCGATAATCAATTTCCCATATGTCAGTGGAGAGATTAAAAATGACATTTATTCTAGGCGAAGTACCGATAATGATTTTTTAATTCATGCCATAGAGCTGTTTAGAGAATGCATGAAAGAGGCTGGATTTCCGGAGAAGATGCCTCTGTTTGTTAGTGAGTGGAACGTAACCCTCTCTGATAGAAATGCAATAAATGACTCTTGCTATAAAGGTGCATATATAATTAAGAATTTGTTGCAGATAATCAATGCGGTGAATGGTGTAGGTTATTTCATTGCTACAGATAGATTAGTTGAATACGTTGATTCAAATGAAATGCTTTTTGGTGGTTCAGGACTAATTTCAAGGGATAGTATTTTTAAACCCTCTGCATTTGCTTTTGAATTCATGAACAGACTGAAGCCAAAGCTAGTTGGAAAGGGTAAGAATTACATAATTACAACAGATGAAAATAGTAATATGATTGTTCTATGCCACAATCAAAAGAAGTTAAATTATAGTTATTATTTAACAAACGAAGGTGACATAAATAAAAAAGAGCTTTGGAAATACTACGAGGACCATGATTCGTTGGATATCAATTTTGAAATATCAAATATTGATAATGGAAAGTACAAGGCTCGAATTTATCGAGTTAATGAAGACCATGGTAGCATTTTAGGAATATGGAAGAGCCTTGATTTTGATAAGTCGCTATCACGTAGTGATATTAAGTTCTGTCGCAAAATATGTGAGCCAGGGCTTACTATTTCCACGGAGCAGGCGGAGAATGGGGTATTAAAATTCTCGGTGAATCTAAAAGCGAATGAGTTTGCTTGTATTAGTTTGAAAAAGGCTTAGAAAAAATATTAGAGCAAATATACACACGATATATTAATTATGTGTATATTTACTCTATTTTTTTATTATAAGGATAATCGCAAAAATAGTTTGACACAACTAACTTGTGCATGATATATTTTTCGTTAGTTATTGCTTACTAGAGTTATATATTTAAAACGGAGGATATTTATAACAATGAAAAAGAAATTATTATCGTTACTTCTATCGACTACAATCCTGGCATCAGCAGTGGGTTGTGGCGCGACAGAAACTTCTAATAACACAGAGGAATCTGCAGAAACAAACGTAAGCGCAGAAGCTGATGGATTTCCACTTACTATTGAACACGCTTTTGGTGAGACAGTAATTGAAAGCAAGCCAGAGCGAATTGTCACACTTTCATGGGGCAATCAGGATACAGTCCTTGCACTTGGGGTTGTACCTGTTGGTGTGTCAGCGGCAAATTATGGCAAGATGACAGAGAATAAATTACACCTTTGGACTGATGAAGCTTTCGCAGAGCTTGGTGAAACAAATCCTAATGTATTCAATGATGAAACAGGTTGGGATTATGAGGCGATTGCAGCTGCTGAGCCAGATATTATTATCGCATCATACTCAGGTTTTACAGAGGAAGAATACAATCTTCTTTCTGAAATAGCTCCAGTGGTTCCATACAAAGAGACTGCATGGAAAACAAGTTGGAGAGACCAGACTATTGATAACGCAACAGCCATGGGAATGAAGTCTGAGGGGGAAGCTCTTGTAGAAGAGACTGATGCACTTATTACAGAAAAGCTTGCACAGTATCCTGAACTCGAAGGAAAAACAGCTGCTTATTGCTGGATTTCACAGGATGATATGAGCACATTCTACGCATACTTGCCAAGTGATCCACGTGCTTCTTACCTTAATGATTTAGGATTAGCTACACCTGATAGTATTCTTACAATGGCAGGAGACACCGAGGATTTCTACGTTACAATCTCAAGAGAAAATGCTGACCAATTAAATGATGTAGACATTCTTGTTGTATATGGAGATGAAGGTTTGCTTGATGCACTTCAGGCAGATTCTCTTATGAGCCAAATTCCGGCAGTTAAAAATGGCGCCGTTGCAATTATTGATGAGACAACTGCTCTTGCAGCAGCTACAACTCCTTCAATTCTTTCAATCCCATATGCCATTGATGATTATTTAGGATTACTTAGTGAGGCAGTAAAGAAAGTAGATGCAGAATAAGAAATTACTTGTTTATTTGATAGGAATTATAACTTTAATATTTGCCATTATCCTTTCGATAACCTACGGAGCTAAATCCGTAGGTTTATCTGATATTACGGATGCTTTACTTGGAAATAATCTTGAAAGCTACAATGTAAATGTTGTTCAAGCGCGAATTCCACGTACTGTTTTTGGAATTTTGGCAGGAGCTTCATTGAGCATAGCTGGAGTTTTGATGCAGTCAATTACTCGGAATCCAATTGCAGATCCTAGCATATTAGGTGTAAATACAGGAGCATCCCTCTTTATTGTTATTGGTATTGCATTTTTTAATATTCAGTCGAAGCTTGCCTACATGGGACTTTCTTTTGTAGGAGCACTACTAGTTGCAGTTTTCGTTTATCGTCTAGCGAGTTTGGGATGCGGTGGAGCAACACCAATCAAGTTGGCAATTTCTGGAGCTGCTGTCAGCACGGCACTATCTAGTATCGTAAGTCTAGTGATGATGCCAAATTCAAGCGTCATGACCTCATTTAGATTTTGGCAAATTGGAAGCATTGGTGGAGCCTCCATGGATGACATATTGCTTCTTCTTCCATTTACCTTAATTGCCATAATCACAAGCCTTGTTTTATCAGGAAATCTTGATACATTAATTCTTTCAGAAGAAACTGCAAAGGCTTTGGGACTTAATGTTAATAAGACTCGTGGAATAGCTGCTATTTGTGGAGTTGTTTTATGTGCGACCACAACAGCCTTAGCAGGCCCAATCAGCTTTATTGGTCTCATGGTTCCACATTTGATAAGAGCTATTATTGGTTCTACCCACAAATCACTTATTATTTGCAGTGGAATATACGGTAGCTCAGTTTTAATTATCTCAGATGTTCTCGGAAGAATACTTGGAACACCTGGAGAATTAGAGTCTGGCATTATGACTGCCTTAATTGGCGCTCCAGTATTTATTTTTATTATCAGAAAGGCAAAATTACAAAGCTTATGACATTTGATAAAGATTTATTTACAGGAATACAAAAAAGAAAACGTCGCTATTTTGTTACTGTCGCAGCTATGCTCATTTTGCTTTTTGTATTGATATGCTTAAATATGACAATTGGAGAAAAGAACTATTCTTTGATTGAAGTGCTTGGCGCAATAGTCAGTGGCGAGAATAATTACATAATAATGAAACTAAGATTACCTAGAGTGTTGGTTGGACTATTCTGCGGTATAGCCTTTGGTATTGCCGGAAATACCTTCCAGACGCTGCTGGGGAATCCACTAGCAAGCCCGGACATAATTGGAGTTTCTTCAGGCTCTACTGTTGCGGCAGTATATTGTATTCTCTTTTTAAATATTAATAGAGGCGTAGTATCACTAATCGCAGTTTTATCTGGTGTGCTTTCAGCATTTCTCATATACAAAATATCCTATAAGAATGGGTATTCATCAGGACGTCTAATACTAACAGGCATAGGTGCACAGGCTTTCTTTACTGCCTTAATCAATTGGATGGTAATGCGGGCTTCTGAATATGATGTTCCTACAGCAATGCGCTGGATGGCTGGAAACCTTAATGGAATTACAACTGATTCTTTGCCTCTGCTAATAGTAGTTGTTATTGCCTGCGTTATAGTAATGAGTTATTTAAGAAATCATCTCCGTTCAATCGAATTGGGAGAAAGCTATGCCACTATACTGGGCGTGCAGGTGAACTTTACAAGAACCCTTCTGATTCTATGCTCAGTGGCATTGATTGCATTTGCCACATCAATATCAGGACCAATTGCATCCATTGCTTTCTTATCAGGACCAATTGCTAGAAGACTTTGCTCATCCAATCAAACAAATCTTGCATCATCAGCACTGGTAGGCGCAATACTTGTATTGGCAGGTGATTTCGTGGGACAGAACCTACTTCCAACAAGATATCCAGTTGGAATCATCACTGGTCTCTTAGGTGCGCCATATTTAGTTTATCTTTTGATAAATCAGAATAAAGGAGGAGCCATTTAATGACTATAGAACACACACTTTTGGCAAAAAATATAAAGGCAGGATACGGAGATAGGAATATCCTAAATTCTGTAAATATAAGCATTCCGCAAAATAAAATAAGTGTTATCCTAGGCTCCAATGGTAGTGGGAAATCTACAATGCTAAAGACATTTTGTAGACTTATTCAACCAACTGATGGATATATTGAGTTTGATAATAAACACCTCAATTCACTAAAGACAAAGGATATTGCAAAGGCCATCGGATTATCACCACAGAATTCTGTTGCACCAGAAGGAATAACAGTGGCTGAGCTTGTTTCCAGAGGACGATTTCCTTATAGAAAGTTTATGACGCCTCTTAGCAAAGAAGATTATGCAGCTGTGGCTGAGGCCATGGAGGCAATGAAAATAACCGAGCTTGCTGATAGAAGTATAGATGAACTATCTGGTGGTCAAAGACAACGAGTCTTTATTGCCCTGGCATTAGCGCAGCAGACAGATATTCTCTTTCTTGATGAGCCTACTACATTTTTAGACATTGCTTACCAGATTGAAATCCTCGATTTGCTTAAGGATTTAAACCAAAAGAAAAAGACCACAATTATCATGGTCCTTCATGACATAAATCTTTCTAGCAAATACGCTGACTACATTTTCGCAATGAAAAATGGAAATCTCATAAAGGAAGGTACTCCAAATGAGATAGTGACTCCTGAGATTATCCAGGAAATTTATGGTATTCAAAGCGTTGTAATCAACGATCCAATTTCAAACAGTCCGATGATTATCCCAATCAGTCAGCATGATACAGTGACAGCCGCCTCCTAAGAGACGGCTGTTTTTTGCTTTACTTTAGTTGAGGTGTCGAAGACACTTTTTATGTTTATTTTTTTGCTACATAGAATAACTACTAAATTTTCACATCTATAGTGTATTATAAGCCATGTGGTGAAATTAGTATATTTTTCTATCTTGTACTGAAAACGAGAACTTTTATAGATTGAGAGCTGCCTATGTGGAATATGGACTATGCAATCCCAAGCTTAATGATTCTTACAGTTTTTATTGGACATTATGTTTCGCTTCCGAGATTGCCAGTAAAAAGGAATAGGACATTTGTATACCTGATTGTTTTGGTTTATTTAGGTATAGCGTTTGATATTGCATCCACGATGGCTGATATGAACTATCAGTCTTATAGTAGTGCTGTTCTTTACATTCTTAATACCGCGTATTTTATATTCTTTTTGTGCGCCGGGTATTCATTCTTTTATTATACAGCCGTCGTTTTAAATTCAAGTTTTCTAAAAAGTACAGGAACTGTTTTTTTGAGCATGCTACCGCTTAATTTGACTAGTCTTATTATTCTCAGTGCTCCTTGGACAAAATGGTTCTACTATATTGATGACACAGGCTATCATAGTGCTACATTGTATTATTTACTTTATGCAGTGTGGGGAATTTATATCATTTTTACATATGCGGCTATAGTAAATCGACAATCAGAGGTTCTTAGAAAAAGAGAAATTCAAATCCTTATTGGATGCAACACTGTTCTTTTAGTCGGTTTACTTGTACGATACCTGTTTCCAGCATGGCTGTTGATGCTCATCTTTATTTTGGTTGCCTTTATAGTATTGTTCTTAGGATTTGAAAATCCTGATATTTTATTGGAAGAACGTACTTATATTTTTAATAGAGTAGCACTAAGGGAGTACGTATCTGAATTAAACGGCATTAAGCCGATAGATGCAATTGTTATCCGCGACAGAAGCTATTCTGAAAAATTAGAGATTTATGGTGCAAAGCAAACAAACCAGGGAGTATATCTGGTTCAATCTTATATGCACAGACAATTCCCAGACTATTTGATTTTCTATTATGGAAACGGCAGCTTCATAATGTTTGATCACAAGAAAAATAAGAGGGATTGGGATGAGGTATACAAGGTACTTAAGGATAGATTTATGCAGCCATGGGTTTCAAGAAACACTGAAATCTGGTTTTCATTAGGTGCAAGCGTTGTACATATAGAGAATAAGGAAATTCCAGCTGAAACAATCATTCGTATTTTTGATGAGGCATTTAATGTCGCGGAAACAGGAAGTAATGATTGTCTGGAAAAAATAGATAATAGTAGCATAGAAAAAATAGCAAAAGAAAGAGAAATAATCCGGTCTTTGGATAAGGCCATAGAAAATGATGAGGTTGAGATTTTCCTGCAGCCTATAGTAAATAGTGAAACCGGTAAAATAGCCGGGGCAGAGGCTCTTGCCAGAATACGAGATTCTGAGGGAAATATTATTCCACCAGGCTTGTTTATTCCTATCGCAGAAAAAAATGGTAAAATCAACCAGCTTGGCAAACAGGTATTCAGAAAATGCTGCGAATGCTCTATAAATCCTGAACTGAAAAAGCTGAATTTATCTTTCATAAATGTAAATCTATCACCGGTTCAATTTATGAGAATGGATTTGGTAGATACACTTAAAAACTATGTTAGTGAAACAGGAGCTGATGGCGAGTTTATCCATTTGGAGATAACAGAAGAAGCACTGATAGATGAACAGCTGATAGATAAGCAGATTTCCTTGCTGACCACAAATGGATTTAAATTTGTTCTTGATGATTACGGAACAGGCTATTCCAATATGTCAAGACTTCGCAAGGCTCCATTTATCAACATAAAGCTTGATATGAGTATTGTGTGGGATTATTGTAAGGAGCCTGATTATGTATTACCTAGTGAAATCAGCGCCTTTAGAAAATCCGGTTTCGAGATTACCGCAGAGGGTATTGAAAATGAAGAAATGGCCAAAACAATGTACGAGCTTGGCTGCACATATTTGCAAGGCTATTATTTCTCAAAGCCTCTGCCGGTGAATGAATTTTTAGCTAAATATGGAACACGATAATATTGTTATGCAAGTTATCCGCGATTTTTTACAAGTTGTCCTTCGGGGCAACTTTTTTTGTAGTAATTCATAGGTCAAAAATCCAATATTGATTTTTGACCTATCTCCTTATTGAGAAAAATTTTTAGTAGTATCAGGTTATTTTTGATGTATTTTGTTCACAATTTGGACAAAAACGAAATATTTTCGAAACTCCTTAATCGCTAAAATTAATACATCAAGTAGTTAGTATTGGGTAAAAAACACTTGAAAGAATTTGGGATTGAAAAGGAGAAGAAAAATGAAATTGAAGAGATTAGTTAGCATTGGTCTTGCTGCAGTAATGGCACTTTCAATGGTTGCCTGCGGCGGCTCTGATTCAGAAAAACAGGACAATGGTTCTGCTGATGGTCAAACTGTTGTAGCTGAAAACACAGCTAATGCAGATGAGGCTAACACAGAAAAGACAGATGAGACTCTTGTGGTTGCACTTGCTTCTGAACCTTCATCAATGGCACCAACACTTGTTGGACAGTCAGAAAATGAGTCAAGTATCATTTCAGGAGCTATTCTTGATACTCTTGTAGCTCAGGATCAGACAACAGGGGAAATCATTCCAAATCTTGCTACAGACTGGGAATGGATTGATGATTACAGATTACAGTTTACACTTCGCGATGATGTAAAGATGACAGATGGCTCTTTACTTACACCAGAGGATGTAGTTTATACATTTGAAACACTTGCAACACAGTCAGGAAACAATGATGGTGGTAAGTTCCTTGATCCATCTAAGAACGAGGTAGTTGATGAGCACACAGTAATCCTTGGATTTAATACAATTGCTCCAGACCTTGTAACAATGCTTACATGGACACCATTTGGTATCTTCTCAGAGGAAGAGGTAGAAGCATGTGGTGGATACGAGGCAGCTT
>JAEEGH010010036.1_pt1 | contig 21848 bp, 27 predicted proteins | sample 9134181 | NCBI WGS metagenome assembly JAEEGH01 (sample SAMN16246544, study PRJNA631951) | gut metagenome | biome: gut microbiome; feature: rumen; material: DP-attached | host: Bos | place: Iran: Karaj | collected 2018-10
TGTTTCGTAAGCGCTTTCGTCAGCAGATTCCGGAGCTGAACACCACGTCGACGGCAGACATCTCGTTCATGTTGCTGATCTTCTTCCTCGTGACATCGTCGATGGACACGGACAAGGGACTCTTGCGCCAGATGGCGCCGCCACCCCTGGAGAACTCCCAGCCGCAGGACGTGAACAAAGACCTCGTGATGCGTGTAGAACTAGACGCCCACGACCAGCTCACCTGCGACGGAAAAACTGTGACGCTACAGGAACTCTCAGAGGCCGTGATCTCTATGGCTACGGTGAACAGGACGGAACATATCGTTGCCATTCAGGCTGACCGTGCGACCACCTACGAGGCCTATTTCCGTATGCAGGATGCCATCGTCGCCGCCTATCACCAGTTGCGCGAGCAATATTCACAGAAGCGCTATGGCAAGTCTTATCGTCAGCTGACGTCTGAGGAGCGTTCCCTCGTCAACGAATACTACCCCCAGCGTATCAGCGAATCTTTCCAAGAGAAAGGAGGTGGGCAATGAGACCCATGCGCAGCATGTTTCATGACCGTCGCCGTCATGGGGTGCCCTCGCTGAATGTCGCGTCGATGCCCGATCTGATCTTCACTGTGCTGTTCTTCTTCATGATCGTCACCCACATGCGCAGCGACGAGGTGAAGGTGCGCCTCGAGGTGCCTGCAGGCTCAGAGGTGAAGAAACTCACGGGCCATCCCGCGATCATAAATATTTATATAGGGAGACAGGAGTCAGGAGTCAGGAGACAGGAGTCAGAAGACAGGAGACAGGACAATACCTGGTTGGTGCAGTTGAATGGCGACCTCATCAGTCCCTCTGAGATCCCTGCCCGCATCAATGCCATCCGCAGCAAGCTCTCGCCGGAGAATGCAGAGCGGCTGACGGTGAGTTTCCGGGCTGACCGTCATGCGCCGATGGGACTTGTCAGCGACGTGAAACGGGCCTTGCAAAAGGCCTACGCCCTGAAAATCAATTACAGTGCTACAGAAATTAGTCCATAATTGTTCAATATTTGGGAAATTATGTTTATCTTTGCACCGTGAATCACTAAAATCAATAAATCAATCTAAATAGTAAATCTTAAAATCATTAATCAAAATGGCTTATCAAGAAGTAACAACGACGGGTTATGGTACCCGAGTAGGCAATTCTTTCAAGGCTATTGGTGGCGGATTCCTGATGTTCGTACTGGGAACGGCGCTGCTGTGGTGGAATGAAGGTCGTGCCGTGAAGACAGAGAAGATGCTCGACGAGGCAGGCAATGCCTACGTGGAGATGGAGAACCCCAACAAGAAAGACGCCTCGCTCGAAGGTGAACTCATCTGTGGTACGGCTATGGCTACCACTGAGGACTCCCTCGTGGATGCCCAGTTCGGTATCGGCGCGAAGGCCATCTCCATCCGTCGCAACGTGGAGTACTACCAGTGGGTGGAGCATTCACAGACCAAGCGCGAGGACAAGCTCGGCGGTAAGGAAGTGACCACGACCACGTACACCTACACCAAGGAGTGGGTGTCGAGTCCTATCGAGTCTTCGGATTTCCACGACCCCGCCTATCAGAACAAGAACTCAGTGCTGACCACCGTTGACGAGTCTGAGCAGTGGGCAGAGAATGTGAAGTGGGGAGCCTATACACTTTCTGAAAGTCTCTTTCACCGCATTTCCTCCCGTGAGGCCATCGACCTCGCCATCGCCGAGGATCTGCTGATACAGTTCGACAAGTCTACACAGGCTGCCTATGAGCGTGCCCATGGTCTGGTGACTACCGCTATCAATAAGATCTCGCAGCCTGCACAGCCCGTACAACAGCCTGCCCAGGTGGCCATCCCTGATTCCATCAAGGCCCTGCTGCCTGATTCTGTCAGGGCTAAGCTTGACTCTATCCAGGCCGTGACGGACTCCCTCAACAAGCAGATGGCCAATGCCGAGAATAAGATGGACCTGCAGTACGTCCATCAGGCCAGCAACGTGCTTTATTTCGGACGCGTGCCTGGTTCTCCAGAGGTGGGCGACGTGCGTGTGACCTTCGAGAAGGTGGTGCCTGCCAAGGTCACTATCATGGCAGTGGTCGACGGCGACAGCTTCAAGCCCTACAAGGCCAAGAACGGCAAGCGCTTCCAGACGCTTGTGATGGGTAAGAAGAGTGGCGATGAGATCATCGAGGGTGAGAAAGAGGCCAACAACATGATCCTCTGGGCTCTCCGTATCCTTGGCATCGTGATCATCATCGGCGGCCTGAAGGGTATCTTCGGATTCCTCGAGACCATCCTCAAGGTGGTGCCGTTTATCGCCAACATCTTCGGCTGGGGCGTGGGCATCGTCTGCACGGTCGTGGGTATCGTGTGGTCACTCATCGTCATCGCCCTTGCATGGCTCTTCTACCGTCCAGTGCTTGCTATCAGCCTCCTCGCTATCGCAGGCTTCCTCATCTGGGTCTTCGCCTTCAAGGGCAAGGACAAACTGAAGGAGCTCGCCTCTAAGGGTAAGAACAATCAGACACAGCCTGCACCTCAGAAGGCAGAGTGATGAGACGACATCTTTCTTTCATTGTTACGTGTGCGCTGGCTGTGATGGCCGGATGCACGAATAAAGGTCAGACAGCGGGTGGAGCCGACAACGACTCCCTCGCTGTTGACAGTCTTGACGGTGCTGTGGCCGAGGTGTGCGACACCACGCCCCAGCCTGTGTTCCTCTATTACTTCGACCCTGATCATATGCAGGTGGTCTATTGGACGGACGCCAAGGAGCCAGACCGTGCCTACTATGAGAAGCACGACATGTCGGAGTATTTTGCTGATGCCCACAAGGCGTGGGAGCAGTTTGATGCCTATCGCCGCAATGCCGCAGGCTACACGCAGATGCTCGTGGGCGACATGAAGTCCGTGCCCATCCGCTGCATCGGCGAACAGTTGAAGAACCCTGACGGTGAAGATCTCTTCCCTGGCGAGCTGCACAGTCGTAAGACTATTCCGTCGCCAGGCATGAAATACGCCCTCGTCAATCTGAAGGACTCCCTGCGCGGCGAACACTTTGCCGAACTCCATGTCATCGTCCACGACGACTATATGAAGACGCACAAGCGCCTTGCCACGAAGCTCGAATCTCCCTTCGACGTAGGAAAACCCCTGCCCGCAGCCGTCATCAAGGAACTTGAAGAGCAGTATGACATGAAGACGCAGCGCTCGGAACTCACCTATACCATCGGCGACCGCTACAAGTACGGCATCCTCCAGTTCAAGCCGAAGGGTAAGAAGGTCTTTGCCCTCGAAGTGGTCACAGATGGCGACAAGGTCTATTCCATCCCCGTTGAAGGTCAGTACGACGAACAGGACATGAACTCTACGTGGAATGTCGATGACGGCGGAGAGTATGCCTCCAGCGGCATTGGCGCCGCCTTCGAGGGACCTGATGGTCTTGAATTCACCTTCGAGCATCGTGCCCCTGAGAGTGCCACCGTCGGTATGTTCTTCCTCCGCAACGGCAAGCTCGAGCGTCAGACGCTCGAGGTCTATCACCAGCTGGTCGATGAGTCGCGTCCCCTCTGGAAGAAGGACATCGCCACCCTGCGCAAACTCTACCTCGACAACGATCCCCACGAGAATAAATACTACAAGCTGACGAAGTACCGTTGGATAGACATCGACGACGACTTCAACGAAGAGCTCTGGATGCGTGACAAGGACGATAAGCATGGTGCGTTCTTCACGGTGAAGGACGACCATATCCAGCTCATCGGTGTCGAGACAGACAAACTGCATCCCTCGTTCACGCAGGTGCGTGACGGCAAGGGCTGGCTGCGCATCTCAGGCAGTGCCGGAGGTCCCGCTGTCTTCTCGCAGATCTACGAACTCAAGCAGAGTCAGGTCATCCATCGTATGACCGCTCTTGAGGTCTATGGCGAACTCGACGAGTGTACTTTCGACGGCAAGCCCTTTGCCAAGGACAAGGCCGCAGACTATATCAAGTCGCTCCCTGTTCCTCGTGATCCCTATCTCTACTGGGCAGAGATTCAGGAATAATTCATAGAACCCCAGTAATAACATAATCCCCCGCTCATCCGAGCGGGGGATTATTGTTCCCCTCCTGAGTAGGAGGGGTTAGGGGTGGTCTGATCCGCCTCCTTACATCACAATCGGCCCATACCCCATACAACTGGTCGTTCCGATCGCCGTCAGAAATGCCGTGAGCGCAGCTACTATCACCTTCACCGCCAGCTCCACAATCCTCTGTTTCTTCATGATTTACCTCCTTTTTTTCTGCGCTTTGAGTATTAATTTCTCCCCCTGAGTTAGGGGGAGCCAGAGGGGGTCTGAACGTGGGAAACTGTTAGCTTGTTCAGACCACCCCCAGCCCCTCCTGACTCAGGAGGGGAAGAGATTACCCGTTACCGCCTCCGCCGTTACCGTCGGCCTCGGGAGCCAGCACGTAGGTGATCGGCGTCTTCTTCTGGAAGCGCTTCTTCTTGCCGTTGATGGTGCGCACTTCGCTCTGCACCACATAACCGTAGCTAAACACACACTCCTCCTTCAACGCACGACTGGTGAGCTTCTCACCCTTCGAGTTCTCTGGGTTGAAGTTGATGCGGATGCCGTTGATCATCGCATCGGGACCAGCGGCCACTGCCGTCTCGATGTCGTTCTTGCCGTTGCCCTGTCCGTCCACGCTCGGAGAGAACGTGCCGAAGCCGTCGAGCTTCACGGGCTGACCCTCGCGCAACAGGTGCACCAGGCACTTCACCATCTCGCCCAGCACCAGCTGGCACATCTCCAGCGAGGAGATCTTACCGTGCTCCGTCATGTGCTTTGCCAGACCCTTCAGGTTCAGCGGTTCCTTACTGTCAATCTCGGCAAACCACTTGCCGAATGCCGTACTGTCGTCATTCGTGTTCTGACGCAGATTAATCACCATGGGAATTTCACTTCTTGCCATAATTCCTTTTCCTTTCTTTTTTTTCATCGTATTAGATTCCTTTGCGGCGAACTACATCGGGTCACCGCCTCCCGCATTTTTCAGGTATCTTCATTCCCCTCCTGAGTAGGAGGGGTGCCCGTAGGGCGGGGTGGTCTGAACAGGCGCCTTCGTCATCTCACCTTTCCTCCTGATTTCTGATGCAAAATTACAAAAATAATAAATGCACTCCAAGCTTTTTTCCCATTTATTCCAAATTATTTACCGTTTTCACACTCCTTAATTTTTGTAAAACCACACCTCTCCCTATCATCGCCTCACGAAACAATAATCTGTGTTCATCTGTGTGATCTGTGTGACACCCATTTTGCAGGGCAAAACATTTCTGTGCTTTCTGTGATTTCCGTGTGACTTTTAAGCAGAATGTAAAGCAATTTCAGAACCGCTACTTTCGCCCTGAAATCCCTGTTTTTCAGCCCATTTCAGCCTCTTGGACTTTCCCCAGGGGAAACTCGGACTTTCCCCTAACGAAACTCCCACTTTCCCCTAACGAAACTTCCCGTTTCCCCAGACCACTCTCAGCGTTTTATTTTTACATCTTCATCCTGTAAAGACTTTTCTTAACACTGACGCAGTGACACAGCTACGCAGCTACACAGCGCCATAAGCAAAAATGCATTGGTAGGCAAAATACTCTCTATTTATTATATTATTTATATTATATTATAATATAATATAAATAATAAATATATTTCCTTTCATCATCCCCTATACATCGAAAATTCCTTATGACGCTGTGTAGCTGTGTCACTGTGTAGCTGCGTCTTTTCATTTGCGCATATCGCTTGTTTTTATTAAAGATGTGTAAATATTCAATGGTTATGCCTGTTTCTTGAAAAGAATCTGTACTTTTGCACATATGAAACCAGCAATGATCTTCCGCCAGTACATCTGGATCATCAATACGCTCAGGGCGTACAAACGGCTGACCTTCGAGGAAATCAGCCGGAAGTGGCAGGACGACGAGGTGGCCGACGGCAACGCGCTGCAACGCTCGTCATTTAATCGCCATCGCGATGCCATCCTCGACATGTTCGGCATCGTCATCGAGTGCGAGCTAAGGACCTACAAGTACTACATCAGCAATCCCGAAGTGCTGAACGACGACAGCATTGAGCGATGGATATTCTCCACGCTCACCGTTCACGGCGTGCTGGCCGACAGCGCATCGGTCAAGGAGTACGTGGTGCTTGAGAGTGCGCCAGCGGGTGAGGAATACCTCGAGACGATCATCCGCGCCATCAAGACTCACCACCAGTTGCTCATCGGCTATAAGGCGTTTGGAGCAGAGGGCTACGAGAAGACACTCAGCCCGTACTCCCTCAAACTCGACAAGCGGCGCTGGTATCTGCTTACCTACACAGGCCGTCATATGGCCACATACGCGCTTGATCGTATGACGAAGGTGGAACTGACCGACGAGACCTTCGAGATGCCAGCCGACTTCTCGCCACAGGCCTATTTCTCAGAGTATTTCGGCGTGCTGACGGACGAGACGCCGATGGCCCACGTCGTCATCCAGGCCCACGAATGGACACCCAATTACCTGCGCACGCTGCCCCTGCACCATTCCCAGCGCGAGATCGCCAGCACGGAGCAATATGCCGACTTTTCGTTCGACATCCGCCCCACAGTCGATTTCCTGAATGAGCTTAGGAAATACGGCGACGGCATCGAGGTGCTCGAACCCCTCGAACTGCGTGAAAAGATGCGCCAGATGCGCCTCGACGCCCTCAAACGCTACGAATAACGCCCGAAATTCTTAAAAGATATTAAATCTTCAAGGGATGTCCTGACTTTTGGGACACCCTCGTTTTTACTTTGCAAACAAATTCTTAAATGTCTCACTAAAAAAGTAAAAGTTATGGCTGGATTATTTCTCTTTTTCATCATGTTGATCGCCTTCGCCACCCTCGCGAACGGCTATATTGTTTCACTTAATAAATAATAAGGTTATGGTTACAAAGAAAATGTATTTTATGCGCACAGAAGAAACTGGCCCTGTTTTGGCATATGATATTTTAAATTATCATCCTTATTTATTTGTTTATATCATTTTTTTCATTTACCTTTGCACCTCAGAATAACTGAATTATGGAAACAAAAGATATAAACTTATCAGAACTGCCTGAAGAGGTGACAGAAGAAGGGCTGATAATATTATTATAAAGAAAATGATATGACAAAGAAACAAGCAATAAAACTTTTTGGAGAAAAGAAAGTCCGCACGGTTTGGGACGATGAGACGGAGAAATGGTATTTTTCCATCGTGGATGTTTGTGGTATACTGACAGATCAGCCTGATTATGAGCATGCAAGAAACTATTGGAAAGTCTTAAAACATAGACTTTTAAAAGAAGGAAATGAAACGGTTACAAATTGTAACCAGTTGAAACTTCGCGCTTATGATGGCAAGATGCGTTTGACGGATGTGGCTGATACTGAGCAACTTTTCCGCCTGATACAATCCATTCCATCTCCTAAGGCAGAACCTTTTAAACAATGGATGGCACAGGTGGCAAGTGAAAGACTCGACCAAATGCAAGACCCAGAGAAGAGCATTGACCAGGCCATAGTTGACTATAAACGTTTGGGCTATAGTGATGCTTGGATCAATCAGCGCATCAAGAGCATCGAGGTACGTAAAGAACTGACGGATGAATGGCAGCGCACTGGTGTACATGAAGGGCTGGAATATGCATCCCTGACAGATATCATTACTCGTGAGTGGAGTGGCTTCACCACCAAACAATACAAGCATTTCAAGGGGTTGAAGAAGGAAAACTTACGCGATAACATGACCAATCTGGAAATCGCCCTTAATATTCTTGCAGAGGCTTCAACGACGGAGCTTTCAAAACAGCGTAATCCTAAGGGATACAAACAGCAGACCAAAGTGGCTAAGGAAGGTGGCAGCGTTGCAAAGGCTGCCCGCAATCAACTGGAGAGTAAACTTGGACGCTCTGTCATATCAGAGGCAAAAGCCAGCGATTATCTGCTGCCAAATAACGAGGAAGAGGAGAAATAAAATATGGCAAGGACTGACCTGTGGACGCGTGAGCAGCTGATTATGGCTTTGAATGTGTATTTCAAAATACCATTTAAAGATGTGAAGGAGAAGCATCCCCTTATACAGAAGTATGCTCCGCTGATAGGCAGAACACCCACTTCGCTGAAAATGAAGATTGGGAACTTCGGACGCCTTGATCCCACTCTGAAAGCGAAAGACATCACAGGCTTGGGACATGGTAGTTCTGCCGAGGAGCCAATCTGGAATGAGTTCTGGGGTAACCTTGATAAACTGGCATTTGAAAGTGAACGGCTGTTTGCGGAAAGAGCAGGAAAAAAAGTTGAGGACACATTGGGTGCTGACATTCAGAAGCTGCCTGAGGGACGTGAGCGAGAAGTTGTTGTACGACAGAGAGTAAACCAGCAATTCTTCCGTGATGCAGTGCTGACAGCGTACCTGAACCAGTGTTGTATCACAGGAATATCAAATATACCGTTATTAGAGGCCTGCCACATATCTGGATGGGCTGATGATGAGAATAATCGCACAAACCCAAAGAACGGCCTCTGTATGACACCAACCTTTCATCGTGCCTATGACAAATTTCTGATGGCGATAACACCAGACTACGAGATTGTACTGTCTGAGGAGATGCTTTGCGGGGCCAAGGACGAAGCAACGTTGAAGTTTCTTCGTGATATACAAGGACGTCATATCATAATGCCAGAGAAGTTTGCACCAGGACGAGAGTTCCTAGCCCAACACTTCGAGGCATACAGGCGTGGTATTTAGCACTCTTATTATATTTCGTCAGATTCTTCTTCCATATCATCTTCATGTTCGTCAATCTCACGCATAGCTATAGACCAATCGTATCTATGAACTGCAAATTCTCCATAACAACTAATAAAATCGTCAATGCCGCCATTGTACCAGTCCACATTAACAATGTGTCCGTCTTCATATATAAAATATAGTGTCTGTTCAGTATAATTCCATATCATGGTTGCCGTTCCTGAGTGCGTGTCGCCATCCACGACAATCAAATCCTCTTTATCAAGCCAAAAAATTGATTTGTAGACCTCAAGTGCCCTGTCTCCAAGAGTAGAGACAGGAACCCATTTTGAAATGGTTTCAGGTTCTTCACCCAATTGATGTACGAGAATGTTTCCTGTACTTTTGTCAAACTTAACCATATCAAAGAAAAGTTTCTTGACGGTATCCTCTTCAATATTTAGAATACTAATACCTGCCTTGTTCGCTGAATTGTCATATAAACTAAGCGGAGCTTCTATTTCGCCTAACCACTTCTCAACGGTATTATTATAAGCGGCCACAGATTCTTGGATGTTCTTTTCCAAGGTGTTAAGTTTTCTTTCTCTGTTCATTTTTTTTCCGCAAAGGTACTTTGGCACGGTGAATTATCAAAATATTCCGGCATTCTTTAAGATTTTACCGGGTTTGTTAAGATTTCTAGATAAAATCGCAACTTTGTTGAATATTTCGAGATAGCTCATCAGACCTTCAAAAACAATCTTTTGTTCCTTGATTTGTGCATGCCTGAGCTTGTTGCACGATGTCTTATTCTGGGTAGTATGCCAGATTTAGGTACTTCTACAAAAGAAATCGTTGAAAAGGTTGCGGAAGAGAATCCGTTTGGTTATACAGGAAACAATGTAATTGGGTTTTATGAGCACAAGATAAAGGTTCTGTTGTTGGATACTGCACTTGGTATGACATCTGCTAAGGAATGGAACGGACATTACGATGCTAATGGTGGATATCTTGTGGTAAAGAGTGATGGTGACATCGTATGCTACCACTTTTATAACAAGAACGACGTTGAGGATTACCTCTATAACAACACTCGATTTGACAGGGCCAGTCGAACCCGATATGACTTTGGAAGTCTTTATCGTGATGAAAATGGCGAAGTTTATATGAAACTCAATTTACAAATAAGGTTCAAGAAGTAAAATAGAACATTATGGACGATAATGAAAAGGAGGTAAGAAGGTATGTAAAAACACGGCTTGAACATTGGAATGATCTTTCTATGTTAAGTCCGTCGTTTTTGAAGGCTTTCGTTTTTCGTGGGCAGGGAATTTGTGATTGGCATATCAAGTCAGCACTTGAAAGACTAATAGAGAGGTTCTACAAAAATGGCACACAGAAACGAATCTATCCAGCTGGGTTCGAAGCGGACATGTTGAATGATTTTCGATGGAAGTATCCCAATTATGTAAGAAGTAATATGCCTTATGAGGACGAAATGATAGAATGGCTTTCTATCATGCAACATTATGGAAGTTGTACAAGAATGGTCGATTTCACATTTTCTCCCTATGTTGCATTATTTATGGCAATAGATTCGTCTGAAGGAGAAAAGGATTGTACGGTTTGGTGTTTAAATCATCTAGTACTAAGTGGAAAGTTTTCAGAAGACCACCATACAAAAAGAGAGAATTTGCTATTCGACAACCCTAACAGAAAGCCTTCCATATATAAACATGCCAATCAATTGTTAAAAGAATCAGTTAACGACACGAAACGGGATTTCTGTCCTTATGTATATCTGGTCAGGCCTTGCAAAGTAAATGAGAGAATAATTCGACAACAAGGACTATTCGCTATTCCTGAAAAAATTGATATTCCTTTCGAGGACAATTTGTTAGCAATGGTAGGCAGTAAGGAGCCAAAAGAAGTACCATTCTCTGAAATCATAGATTATAGCAATTCTGAGAAAAGAAGTAGTCCGAATGATTATGTGTTAATTAAAATAGACATACCCGCTTGTTTTAGGTACGAAATCACGAAGTCACTCTATCTAATGAATATGACGGCAGAGTCCCTGTTTCCTGATCTTATGGGTCTCGCAAAATCAGAAAACTATCAAAGATATTTTTGACAAGAATTATATGGACCACCTCACTCCACAGCAGCGCAGTAAGAACATGGCAGCAATTCACAATATGAATACGAAGCCAGAAATGATTGTGCGACGTGGCTTGTGGAAACGTGGTTTCAGATATCGATTAAATCACAAACGGCTGCCTGGGCATCCAGACTTGGTACTGAGAAAATACAGAACTTGCATCTTTATCAATGGTTGCTTCTGGCATGGACATCTTGTGGATTCTAAGACAATGGAGAGTTCAGTTTGCTGCAAGATACCAACAACGAATCATGATTTTTGGATTTCGAAGATTCGCAGGAATAAGGAGCGCGATAAGGAGGAACAGCGCAAACTAGCAGAAATGGGCTGGCATTGCATTACCGTTTGGGAATGTGAGTTGAAACCTAAACAGAGGGAGCAGACATTGGATTCAATAGCTTTTACATTGAACCATATATGGTTACAGGATCATGGTGCGAAGAGCATACCTTATCCCCAATTGGAGGAAGAGGATATGAAGATGCCATTGGCGGCTGAAGAATGATTTTTTTATCTAAAAAAACGTTTTAAGATACTGTCAATTCCTAATTATTTTGTATCTTTGCACCCGCAATGAATAAAGGGAGAACAGAAAATAAGGTACGTGTGAATCTGCGAGTCTTAGAGGCTTTCGCAGGTTATGGCGGCGCATCGTTCTCTCTACGTCGCTTAAAACGCAGAGGTTTTCTGGACTATAAGACCATCGGCTTTTCTGAAATTGACCCTAAGGCTGTTGAGCTGTATAAGAAGAACTTCCCAAGGGTGAAATGTCTGGGCGACATCACAAAGATAGATGCAGAGAAATTGCCAGACTTCAACCTTTTCACAGGAGGATTTCCATGCCAGCCATTCTCAACGGCAGGAAGCCGAGAGGGAGAATTGGATGCCAGAGGCACTTTGTTCGCTGATATTATTAGAATATGTGAAACCAAGACCCCTCAATATATCTTTCTGGAAAATGTGCAGGGATTGACCTCTGGCAGGTTGCGTCCTACGTTCTTGAAGATTATGTCTGAATTGAAAAGGATTGGTTACGACTGCCAGGCTCGACTAATCAATTCCAAAGACTACGGCATTCCCCAAAATCGTTTGCGCCTTTGGATATTTGGTACATTTGGAACGCTGCCAAAAGGTTTTGAAATGTCACCACCCAAGAAGAAACTCCGTCGTAAATTAAAAGACTTCTTGGATTCAAACCCTGACGAAAGTCTTTATCGCAGTCCACAGCAGATGGCACACATTCACGAAATACACAATAACGCTCCATTTGATGTGCCTGTACCACTGTGCTATGACTATTACAATCGCAAGATCAGAACTGACGGCATCTGTATGACTGTCACCCCTCCACAGCACAACGTGGTTCGCATCGTGGAACCAATGGTGGATGGGCAGGAGCGTTTTCGCAAGTTGACCATCGACGAGCATTTCCGTTTGATGGGTTTTAAAATCAACAACAGAGGTCGCGAAATCAAATATCCTGAAAACCAAACTTATTCTGAACTGGGCTTCAGGGCAGGAAACGGATGGGACATCAATTTGGTGACTATTCTTTTCGAGCACATTTTCTCGCAATTATAGGCAAAACGAAGCGAATTACAGTTCGTTCGAAGTTGTTAATACGAACTATGGTTCTCAAATGCATAACAAAGCGAACTATAGTTCCTTAACATTAAAATAATTATTCATACCTTTGCGCCATAATCAAATTATATGCATTATGGACATTAATGAAAAATTTGCAAAGGCCATCTTGGTTTTACGTTACAATAACGATATGAAGTTAACTCAGAAAGATATTGCTGGGGAAGCTGATATGACCTTGAGGGGTTACCAATATTTAGAACTTGGAAAGAGAAAGCCAAAGCTTGAGACCGTGGAAAAGATTGCTCATGCCTTTGGTATGAAACTATCTGAATTCTGTAAGATTATTGAAGAAATGGATTAATAAATATTGAATAGTATGGAACTTAATTTGAAAGATTTCGCAAGAGACTTTACAGACCTTACCAAGCAGACGGCTGTAGAGAATGGCACTTCTGTAGAGCAGCAGTTCACAGAAGACGTGTTGGAGTATATCATGGAGGAAGGCGCTGCCGTCAGTCCTGAATTGTTCTATTGTGTGAACAAGGACTGCACTCGCCCCACCGAGGCAGACTATTACAAGATTAACGCTTTTGACTATTCAGAGTCAGCCGGCATTCTCGACCTCTTTATTACTATATATATAGAAGCTGAGGGTCTGCCTGAACTGACTAAGAACCGCATTGATCAGGCACATAATGCACTGGCTCATTTCCTTACCAAGTGCATCAAGGATGACAAAATGTTCCAAAAATATCTTGCAGAAGACCCAGAGATTGCAGAAGTGGTGGGTACTATCAACGAGGAATTCAAGAATAAGAACATTTCTCTTATCAGATTTTTCGTCCTGTCAAACGGACATTTGAAGGTTGACTACAAATCAGCAACAGAATTGAAGATTGGTGAAACTGAATACGATTTCGAGTTTAACATATGGGACATCAGTGCCATCCGCAATAGTGAGATCGCTGCTCAGCATGATGGAGCCATCAACATAGACTTTGAGTCAGAATATGCCAACTCTATCGAATGTCTGGAGATGAATGAGAATGGTGGTGTTAAGTCTTATCTCGCCATCATGCCCGCCGTTATTCTGGCAAGAGTATATAAGCAGTATAAGACTCGTTTGCTCAACCAGAACGTGCGTAATTATCTTGGTGGCACCATCAAAGTAAACAAGGGCATGGCCAAGACGCTGAGAGACAATCCAGCTATGTTCTTTGCCTATAACAATGGTATTTCCAGTACGGCGACTCATGTGGGCTTGCACGAAGACAGTGGTAAGAAGTACATCACAGACGTAACTAACTGGCAAATCGTGAACGGAGGTCAGACCACTAATACTATATATAATATGTATAACAGGAGCATTGACCTTGAAAACGCCTACGTCACGCTGAAAATATCTGAGATAAACTTCGAGGACGAGAAAAAGAAGAGTGCTGCTATTTCTGACATCGCCCGCTATGCCAACTCGCAGACCCAGATTAAAGAGTCTGATTTGGCTGCCAATATCGATTATATGCTCAGACTCGACGAGATTTCCAAGTCAGAGTGGACTCCTGCAAACTCTGCCAGAAGAAATACACAATGGTTCTTCGAGCGTATGCGTGGCCAGTATGACAATGCGAAGGGTGAGCCTCGTACCAAGAAGGCCAGAGACTTCGTGACCCAGCATCCTCGTAAACAACGTTTCACCAAAACTGATATTGCCAAGTGGGAAATGGCTTGGGACTTGCGCCCAGACATTGCCAGCAAGGGTGGTGAGCAAAGCTTTGATTTCTTCCATAAGACACAACTGAAGACTGACAACATCCTGGCAGACAGAAACTATTTCCACCACCTCATCGCAAAGGCCATCATCTACCAGAGTATTGGAGATGTGTGCAAGCAGAGCGGCATAAAGGGTTATATTAATATTATCTGCAACTATGTGCTGTCAACGTTGGCATGGAAATCGCGTGGTAATCTTGACCTTGACTACATTTGGAACCATCAGGAGATACACCCATCTATGCGCCCGATCATCGAGATGGCGGCAGATATTGTCAACAAGTACAACATGAAGTTGGGACAGGAAGGTCTTAACCCCTCTGTAAAGGCGAAAAAGGATACATTCTGGAAGGACATCACACTGAGAATGGTGGGACTGCCAGAACTTGACAAAGCCCTTCTCGCAGTCAACGAGGAAGAACTGACAGCCGAAAGTCAGGCAAAGATAGAGCAATTCGAGAAACTTCCTGCTGACACATGGCGACAGTTGGCTATCTGGGGTAAAGATGCCAAGAAACTATCACTACTTGAACGCAAGAAACTGGATCATGCCTATGCATTGGCGAATGCAGACAAGAAGCTGCCATTCAATATCATAACAGATGTAATGGATATATTCAAAAAGTCGCAAGATTTAGGCTATACGCCGCAAGCAACACTATTTGATGGGGAATAGTGATTAGCTTTATCTGGACTTGAATAAGGGCCGTGCTAACACAGGGAGTACGGCCTTTATAGTGAAATGAAATCACCATAATCTATGAATCGTAATCAGCGTAGAAATAAAAAGAAGATAGGTGTAGAATTACCTATTTCAGGTGGGGAAGAACTTTCCGCCACCCTTAACCAGATCGTTGATTACGCCAAAGATATTGAAGACAGGGAAGAGGCTGAACGTATAGAACTGATGTGCTATCGTCTGTTTGGTCGTCGTCTGACACCAGAGGCAGCTGATAAGATAGCAGAGATTCCCCAAAGGTTCAAGAAGAAGAACAAGCCCGTCCTTAAAAAGTACGTCACCATTAACAAGGGTGATAAGGTTGACAAGAAGACTGTCATACCTCATGTGGGCAACTATAACGAGAATGTTGATAAGCAGGACAACAACTACTCCATTCCTCAAATGAATAATCGTGAACAATTGAAAATAGCAAATGAGTAACGAAGAGAATCAGCAGTTGGCAATCCAACAATTTGCCATGATATGGAACTATAATGCCCATGTGGAGAATCAGCATAATTACTATAATGGTAAGCCTATGTCTGACGATGCTGAGGAGGTGTTTGTGCCTCGACAGTTGCAATTCTTCGATATGGTGTCGTTTGGTTCAGAGGAGAAACAACCCAAACTGATTGCGATGCTGAGGGATGTTGCGCCGCAGATTGACACTACCAGTGGGCGTGGGTGGTTCTGCATCTATGCTGGCTACCGTTATTACAAACAGCAGTTGGCTGTGTTGGGTGGCTATGCAGACTTCTTTGCAGATATCGAGGCACTGATACCTGATAAATTGACAATAATTGATACGACGAAAGAGGGCGAGGCCAGATATCACAACTATACACAACTGTTGGGCAGGGAGGCCAGCTTATGGTATATGGATAAGGAGAAGTTGCCGCCATTGAATGAGATTACCGTTTGGAAGAACAGGTTTAAGGGAGACAAGAACCGTTATGCTGCGAATGCCAAAATAATAATAGATGTATATAAGCGGCTGAAGACGATTTAGCAGTCAGAACAGAATAAGTTTTAAGCGAACAGATTAGTTTCTGCTCGCTTTTTTTGTGCCCAAATGTAGGCTGTGCGTATAGTGCGTATAGCGAAAAGGGGCTGTACGTATAGTAGCGTATAGTGGGCCTTGATAACTCGAAAAAATCCATATTTTGCATTGAAAAACGCTCTACCTTTGCATCAGAAATCAAAAGTAAAACGAAAAATAAAAGTTATGAAACGGAGAATCATTTATGTAGGAACGCTGATAGATCTGGCCGCGATGTTCGAGCCGGATGAGGAAGCAGAGAGTATTGAAGTTACGAACATTTTAAATTATGACAGTTATGAATAAGTATGTTGAAAAGGCTCCTGTTTCAGAGAAGGAACAGACCAATGAGCAGAAAGAGCAAAAGAAGCTCGCCATTCTGCTGAGAACGATGACGAACGGCTATATGCTGGAAGTGAACGACGAGGGCTATATGTACTTCAATGCCCTAAGTCTGCTGGAGGGATTCTTGGTTCACGTAGGACTGGAGCGATTAGAGGCGATGACCAGGGAGGAGATCAAGGAGATGTTGGCCTCGCTGAAGGATGGCAGTGCCGTGAAGAAACTTCAGGCCGAGGTAACAGAATTGAAGGCTCTGGCGGATGACCAGAGGAAGCAGATCAGAGAACTTAAAAGGAAAATGAAAGAACTTAAGGACAATTGAAAATTGATAATTGAAAATTAAAAATATGACACAGAAAATCAGAATTACGAGCGTAAGAAACGCTCACGGCTGTAAGATTAGGAAGTGTTGCGCCAGTTGTCAGCACAAGTGTATTGAGAGTGACGGTACAAGGTTCTGCGCACAGATGTTGATCAAGGTTGAGCAGAAGTTCAAGTGCAAGCAGTGGCAGATGTCTGACGGCCTTAAGAACGCAGGAAAATCAGGAGGTGTGGTTCGCCTTATAGGAACCACGGAGATAGTAATACGTTAAACAAAAAGATTATGAAAAAGAAGAAGATGAAGATTGGTAATGGTCTGAACAAGTTGGTTTATGACCGTGATGAGGACCCTGTAGATGGCGTGAAGCTGCCTCTTGAACAGTTGGCAGTGTTGTACCACGAGGGTGAGAAACTGGGAGTGAAGTTGGCCAGAGAGATGATGGGGTATGGTTTCGACTACTATGGAACGTTCGTAAAGACCTTTGCCCTGTCGCAGATGGTGGCATGTCTGAAGGTCTTTGCTGAGGATCAGGGCTACGACGCCATGGCGATGTTCAATATCCTGATGCCGAAATTCACTGAAGATGCCAAGCAGATATTGGAGGAAATAAAGAACGAAAAGCAATAACCGAGTCGGAGGATGAGCGAGGAAATGTGTCCGGACTAATGAGCTCAACTAAAACCCCGCAATTCCGATGCTCATAATTCGATTAGTTATGCAAATAAAAGTAGAAATTAGCCAGGAGGTACTGGCAGCCGTCATGGACGGCAAGTGTGTGGAAGGAAGGTTGCGCAAGCAGCCTTCGAGTAAGGGAACGCATCAGGTGATAGGGTTTGCACCCTACAACCGCAAGCCCAGAGGCAGTAAGGACAAGGTGATCTGCCAATTGGAGAACGGATGGCTGAAGGAAAGTCCAAGACGCATCAAGTTCTACAACTCGGTGAAGAAGGCTCTGGGACGCCGTATGGTGGAAGTGGTCATGCACCGCGATCTCAAATCGGCTATGGATGTCATGAAGATTCAGGAGATTTTAGACAACATTTAAAGAAAGGAGGATGAAGTATGGAAAATAAGATTATTGTGTACAGTAAGTGTGGTGGTTTTGCAACCATCGCAACATTCCTGGGTAACCAGTGGTGGGTAACTAACAAGGACGAGCGACTGGAGCCGCTTAATAGCGGAGAACCTTACGACCAGAGCGACTATCGCTACCTCTGTGAGGTGGGTGAGTTGGTGCAGACGCGAGACCTGGCAGGTATGATGGCCGCTGCCTTGGAAATGCCTGAGGATGACATCAAGGATGTGATGAACAAACGCCTGAAAGAGTTGAACATGATGGGTGTGAAGTTTGTTTCGAGTGCGCAGTACCTGAACATCAGAATAAGTGTGTTCGACAACAAGGGCACAAGCCGTAAGGGTAAGTACAGTGTATTTTGCAGTGATACCGACCGCGACATGTTGCTCTTTGACATAGACTCGTTTGACGATGCCAAGACGGCCTTGATGTGGTCGCGTGCGTATATGGACTTTTTCCTGAAGCATGGTGTGAGGGTGGCTGCCTCGCTGCACTGTACGGAGGATGTGCTGGAGCAGCTGAACGGGCTGACCAGTGGCATGAAGATAGAAATAACAAACCTTTAAAAACTATAAGTATGGAAACATTAGGATTGATCAAGGAGGTGGGCGCATACTCTGAGCGCCAGTACCAGCGACAGGATGGTACAACGGAGTATTTCAAGAGTCGTGGCGTGGTGCTGAAGCACGGTGGCGACGAGGTGTATGGCGAGATGACTGGCGATTATGCCTCGAAGAACCGTGACACGCAGTATTTCCAGAACCAGCCGTATGTGGTGAAGGGCTACTGGAAGCATCGCACGTGGCAGGACCAGAACGGCCAGATACGACACGAGAATGCACTATACATCACTGATTTACAGGCTCTGTAATGAACACGGATTTCACGGATTAAACGGATTTGTATGTTTAGTTATCAGAAGAGTTTTGTGAATCCTACGTTGCCCGTTGACGAAGCGCAATTCTTTGCGCTCGTCAGGGCGACACAGTGGAACGAGAACATCGACAAGTATCGTGAGACGGGTGAGGCTCAGTTGAAGCGCAAGCTGCCAGCCTTCATCTTCCAGGCTACGTTTGACGAGACCACCTCGAAGAGCGGCAAGACAGGTGCCTGGCGCAAGCAGGCTGCAACACGCCTGACGGGTCTCGTGGTGATGGATGTGGACCACGTGGAAAACCCACAGGAGAAATATATGGAGTGGAAGGATTTGGACTTTGGCAAGTTGGGCATTCTGCTCGTGTACGTAACCCCAAGCGGACATGGCCTGAAGGTGGTTTTCAAGGCCGATGTGGCGAAGGGTAATCTCATCGACAACCAGCACGCTATGGCCGAGGTGCTTGGCGTGGAGGTTGACGAAAGTTGCAAGGATGCAAGCCGCATGAGCTTCATCTGCAAGGAATCGGATATTTTGTATATGGATAAAGAACTGTTTACGTATGAGAACAAAGAGTTTGCTGAGAAATACGATGCTGAGTATCGTGCTGGTAATAGTCGTGCTGCTGCGACTGATCATGTGGCCATTAAGACTGCTGAACAAAGGTCTGCAGATGGCGGGCAAGTGGACGCTGGGGCAGTACCGTTAATGTGGCGTGGCTATGATGTACAGTCTATTATTGATGCTCGCTATGCAGACAAGTTGCCCTGTGCAGCAGACAGCAACCGTCACACTGAGAGTCTTAAACTCGCAACAGATTTGCTTCTCATGCTCGATGGGGATAAGGCCGCAGTCCTGCGCATCGTGGAAGCGCAGCCGTGGGTCAAGGAGATCATCGACGAGAGGGATGAGAAAGTCAGCCAGACGGTGGCAAGTGCTGCTGACTGCGTGGCGCAGAAGGAGAAGAAATATGCCAGTAGTCTTCCGTCCAAGGCAATGCTCGAAGCGGTCCAGAAGGTCACAGGCAGATCGTATCAGGAGATTACGAAGGCGCAGGCGCAAAGGGCGGTAGTGGTTGGCGATGATGATATCAACCGCTGGCTCTGGGACTGGGGCGCACAGATTGAGGAACTGAGCAAGGACTTTCCGCTGTTGAAGGACATCTGCAAGGGTCTGAAGAAGAACCAATATCCTGCGGCGATGTTCGTTGGCGGTGGTCTGCTGATGACCTTGATGACACGCTGTACTTATCGCTTCTATCATCGACCTGAGGAGTTGCGTCGTTTGAATAACTCGACGCTGATTATCGGCGACCCTGCATCTGGTAAGTCATTTGCTACTCGTCTGTTCAAACTCCTTGCGGCCCCAATGGTGGCGGCGGATAAAGATGGTATTGCAGCCATCAACCGTTATAAGGAGGAAATGAAGACCAAGGGCGCGAACAAAGAGAAACCACAGAAACCCAAGGCACTGTTCAGGGTGCATCCTGCTCGAACTTCTAATGCCCAGTTTATTCAGGACATGGTGAACGCCGTGGAGGTGGTGGACGGCACTGAGATGCAGCTGCATATGTTGACTTTCGACACAGAGTTGGATAATACGTTGACCGTTCAGAAGGGTGGCTCTTGGATAGACAAGCAGTCGATGGAACTCAAAGCGTTTCATAACGAGGAAGATGGTCAGGCTTACTCTAACCTGGATTCTGTGGTGCAGAACTTTTTTGTGACGTGGAACTATATCTACACGGGCACCCCTATGGCTTTGAAGAAGAAGGTGAATGCCCAGAACTTTGGTTCTGGTCTCGCCACGCGTTTGACTTGCATCCCCCTGCCAGGCACCAACTTTGAGATGATGGAGCGTGAGAGCACCGTCGATTTCGAGAGTGATGAACGTCTGAAGACATGGGCTTTCAAGTTGGATCGCGTGAAGGGTGAGTTGACGGTTCAGAAGATTGTGGATGAACTCTATGACTGGACGGCCCGCCGTATGGCCGACGCTAAGGAGAACGACTCCAAAGCTGACGAAATGCTACTGAAACGTTGTGCCTATCACGGTCTGAACTTTGCGGCCCCGTTTATCGTGATGCGCCACTGGGCTGATATCCATCAGGACGGCCAGTACTGGAGCGGAAAGTTTGAGACGGACGAGGTGGACTGGCGTCTCACGGAGTTGCTGGTGAACATCCAGTACGCCTGCCAGCGTCATTACTTTGGGGCATTGGCCGAGAAGTATTTTGATGACAAGACGCGTGATGCCGCTGCCAATGTGCAGCGCAGGGGCAGGACCATCGAGGCGTTCAACCGCCTGCCTGAGGAGTTCACCGTTGACGATGTGATGCGCTGCTTCACGTTGAAAAGCAACGCCTCTGCGCGTACCAGGGTAGTGCGTCTGCTGAAAGACCATTTGGCTGAAAAGGTGGATGAGTTTGTTGAGAACGGCACTACCAAGGCCAAGTACAGGAAAACGGATTCGATTATGCTCTGACGCAGTGACACAGCTACGCAGCTACACAGCGTCATAAGGAAAATGCAAACATATAGATTATGACAAAAGTAAGTATCAACAAATCTATCAACCTCTCCGAGCACATAACGCTCGGGGAGGTAACCAAGAGCAAGTATGCAGAGATTTATAACATCCCCAGTCATGTTGCGATTGAGAACTTGAAAAGGGTTTGCGAGTGGTTAGAGGAACTACGCAGACGGTATAACGAGCGGTATGTCTGCGCTCCTTCAGACCACCCCACCCATCCGGGCACCCCTCCTAACTCAGGAGGGGAAATAGATACCGAAGAGCCGATCATAATTAACAGCGGGTACAGGAGTCCAGAGCTGAATAAAAAGGTGGGTGGCTCTCCAACAAGCAATCATCTGACAGGTTGCGCTGTGGATATCAGAGTAGCTGGTATTGAGCAGGCGATGAGGTATGCAGTGATCCTAATGGACTATGCCGACGAGACCAAGAAGGATTTCGATGAGCTGTTGTTAGAACGTTCGCCTAAAGGCACCTACTGGCTCCACTTCGCCGTGAGGCCATCAGGCAACAGGCGCAAGGTCAGGCTGATTCAGGCCTAAAATAATCGTTCATTGCTAATACTTTTGTTGCAATGAACGATTTTTATTAGTAAATGAAACATTTATTATAGTATCTTATTGAAATTAACCGTATCTTTGCAGCAGATTTCAAACAAA
>JAEEGH010010038.1_pt1 | contig 21848 bp, 22 predicted proteins | sample 9134181 | NCBI WGS metagenome assembly JAEEGH01 (sample SAMN16246544, study PRJNA631951) | gut metagenome | biome: gut microbiome; feature: rumen; material: DP-attached | host: Bos | place: Iran: Karaj | collected 2018-10
TGCGGCTGAATCTTTCCGGGGCGAACGTATTGCTGTTAGACGAACCCACGCGGAATTTTTCGCCGCTGTCCGGACCGGTCATCCGCCGCATGCTGGCGGCTTTTCCGGGCGCCATCCTCAGCGTATCCCACGACCGCAAGTACATCGAAGAAGTCTGCGGTACGGTCTATGAACTGACGGAAGCTGGTCTTCAGATCCCCAGCAGGTGTTCCAGCGTGTAAGCCACGCCGTCGTCCTCGTTCGTGGGGGCGATGTAGTCGGCCACGTCCAGCAGCTCGGGCACGGAATTGCCCATGGCGACGCCCACGCCTGCCCGGACGACCATCTGCTCGTCGTTGGAGGAATCGCCGAAGGCCATGATGCCGCTGCGATCCGTTCCCAGATAGGCGGCGAGTTCCTCCAGCGCATGGGCTTTGGACGTATTCATCCCGCCGATCTCGATGTTGTTGGGCGTGGAACTGCAGGCGGTGATCCCGGGCATCTTCTTCAGTTCCGCCAGCCACCGCAGGCGCTTTTCGTCGTCCGCCATGATCAGGTTGATATTCTCCATTCTGTCCTTGTTGGCTTCGAGCAGCGCCAGAACGTCGTCCACCGGTTGGCGCGTGGTCAGCACGTAGTGCTGGCTCTTCTCGCTCGTGCGGCCGAAGTCCGCCAGATGGGTCAGATCTTTGCGGTCCGCGTACACCCCGTCGTCGAAGAAGATCTCGATCATGACGTCTCCGTCGTGCAGGTAGGGATCGACCGCGTCCACGGCTTCCGCCGAGAGAAGGTTCTCCAGCAGCACCTTGCCCGTGTGCATGTCGGTAATGCGGGCGCCGTTGCTGGTGACCGCGTACTGCACGCCTTCCACCGCAACGACGTCTTTCGGCAGCGCGTCGAATACGCGGCCCGTCGCGATCACGACGTGATAGCCCTTCTCCATGGCCCGCATGATGGCCGCCTTGTTGCCTTCCGACAGCTTGCCGTGACCGTCCAGCAGCGTATCGTCCATATCGAACGCAAGGATCTTGATCTTGTCCAGTCTCTCCTTCGAGAGAGGCATTTTGAAGTACGTTTTCATTCTTGTCCCTTCTTATAATCGCCCAGGGTGATAAGGAATGCGGAAGCGAGCACCAGGATGCCGCCCAGCAGAGAACGCTTCGTCAGCGGTTCGCCAAGCAGCAGGATGCTGCAGACGAGGCTGGTGATGGGCTCCAGAATGCCCAGGATGCCCGTAACGGTAGGGCCGATGCGTTTCACCGCCTCCGGGGTCATGACGTTGCCGATGCACACGACCATCAGGCCGGTCAGGAACAGCCAGATCCAGCCCGCCGGGCGGCACTCCGTGAACGAAAAGCCGAAGATGTGGCCGAACACGAACAGGAAGATCGACCCGAACAGCGTGTTGTAGAACGAGATCTTAAAACCCGTCAGCTCCCGTACGCCGCTCCGGTCCGAAATGATCAGATAAGCGGAATACGCCACGCTGGACAGCAGCGCCAGCGTAAGTCCCAGCGGGTTTGCCTCCAGGCCGCCGAACATCATCACCCAGATCCCCAGGCAGGCCAGCAGCAGCGACGCGCCCTGGATCTTCGTCAGCTTCTGCTTGAAGAAGACCGCGTAGAACAGCGCCACCAGCGCCGGATACAGAAAATGCAGGCACAGGGTGAGCCCGACGGAAATATAGTCGTAGGACAGGTACAGCAGCATGGCGGTCAGGCCGCCGCAGGTCATACCGATGAAGAGCAGGGAAACGAGCTGCTTCTTCGTCACCGCGAAGCCGTAGCCCTTGATCTTCAGGATGGCCGCCAGCACGGGCAGCACGGACAGGTTGCGGTAAAACGCGATGGAGATGCCGTTGCCGCCGGCTCCGATCGAAGCCATTTTTGCCGTGATGGAAGAAAGTCCGAAAAAGATCGCTGCCAGCGCCGCCAGCAGCAATCCGGTGCGTTTGGATTCGTTGTTCATGGGTTCGCCTTTACTGCTCTTCGATCGGCAGCGTCAGCTGGTCCGGATCCGCCAGACCGCGGGGAAGTTCCAATCCTTCCAGATCGTCGTCCAGGACGAGGCTGCCGACGTCCTCGAGCTCGGGCAGATCGTCCAGCGATTCGAAGCCGAACGTGAACAGGAAATTGCGCGTCGTGCCGTAGAGGATGGGCCGCCCGATGCTGCTGCTTCTGCCCTTCTCCTCGACCAGGTCTTTCTTCATGAGCGTCTCCAGCACGCGGTCGCTCTTGATGCCGCGCACCGCGTCGATCTGCGCCTTCGTCACCGGCTGCTTATACGCGATGACCGCCAGCACCTCCAGCGCCGCCTGGGACAGCCTCTTTTCCTTGACCGGCGTGCAGAGCTTCGTGATATAGTCGTCGTTCTCGGGGTTCGTGCACAGCTGGAACGCCTTGTCCGCTTCGCGGATGCGCAGACCGCTGCGTCTGCTTTCATAATCGTCCGCCAGTTCGCGCAGGATGTGCAGCATGTCGGAAACGGGGAGATTGAACAGCTCCGCCGCCGTCTTGGCTTCCAGGGGATCGCCCCATACGAACAGGATCGATTCCAGTGCCGATTTGATGCTTTCGTTCGTCATTTGCTATCCCTCCTGCTGCGCGTTCTCCACCAGTTTGACGGTGATGTCGCCGAAGCGCTTCTTCTGCTCGGCGGTCACCGACTTCTGCTTCAGCAGCTCGAGCAGAGACATAAAGGTGATCACCTGGTTATACGGACTGCTGTCCTCCCGGATCATCTCCGAGAACAGCAGTTTTTTCTTCGTCCGGAACATGTCGCGGATCTGCACGATGCGGTTCTCCACGGACATCCGCTGCCGTTCCACGCGCTCGTAGACCCGGCGCATCTCGTCCAGCCGCTGTTTGCGGAACAGGAAGGCGTAGAAAGCCTTGACGAACGCGTTCATGTCGGTCTTCAGCAGCTCTTCCGGGTCGCCGACGTAGGGCGTAAGGTCTTCCTGAGGCTTCGAACGGCTGTGCGCTGCCGCTTCCGCTTCCTCTTCCAGGAAAGCCGCCATCTCCTTGTAGCGCTTGTATTCCAGGATGCGCGACACGAGATCCGCCCGCGGATCGTCTTCCTCGCCGGCCGCTTCGTCTTCCGCCTGCCGGGGCAGCAGCATGCGGCTCTTCAGCTCGATCAGTTCCGCGGCCAGCACCATGAATTCCTGAGCCACGGCGACGTCTTGCGCCTGCATGTCGGCGATGTACTGCAGATATTGCGTTGTGATCTCGGACACCTTGATGTCGTAGATGCTCATCTTCGCGTGCTCGATCAGATAGACCAGCAGGTCGAAGGGCCCTTCGAAGATGTCCAGTTTTACTTTATATGCCATGTTTGTGCTCTATTCTCCGGCTTCCTCCGTCACCTCCGCGGGGACGAGGGGGCCGTTATCGAACGTGGCGCTGCAGCCGCGGCTGCGCAGCCACCCTAAGATCGTCTGCTGGTGACCCAGAACATGTTCGGCGTACGCCGTGCTGTATTCGCCGCTGGCCACCCTGCCGGGACCTGCGTTGTACGCGGTCAGCGCGATGGTCGGGCTGCTGTAGCTGCGCAGGAAGCGCGCGATATAGCTGGAACCGAACTGGATGTTCATGTGCGGGTCGTACAGCGCGCTGACGGAATATCCGAAACGCGCGCCCGTCTTGGGCATGATCTGCATCAGGCCGACGGCGCCGCCGCCCACGACGTGCTTGCGGAACTGGCTCTCGTTTCTCGCGATCGCCATCAGGAACACGGGATCCACCCCGTTGACCCGGGCTTCGTGGCGGAACAGATACACGAAGTACAGGGATTCCGCGTAGCCGAGCATGCGGTTGTTGGAGCGCATGTAACTCGCCAGCGCTTCGGTGAACGCCGCGTTCGCCGCGCAGTAATACCGCTCCGCGGCGATGTCGGGGTCCGTGCTGATATACACGCCGGACAGTTCGTCCACCCAGACGCTCCAGCCGAATTCGCGGCTCTCCGTAAACCAGTCGAACGGCAGATACACCGTGCCGTTTGCCTGCCGCAGGAAGGACGCGAAACTGCTCATCACCTCGCGGTCGATGGACTTGCGGGAATACCCCAGCTTTTCGGCCAGGCCGTAGGGCAGTTTTTCGATCCAGGGGAAGGTATCCAGCCAGAGCGCGATGCGCGCGGCTTCCGCTTCCTCTTTCTTTCTCTCCTCCTCGGACATGCCCGCTTCCGCGGGGATGTCGTCCGTCAGGATGATCTTGTAGCCGCGGTCCACAGACGCGGAGGAATCGGTCAGATTGCAGGTGAGGCGGCCCGTCGCCAGGGCCGAAGGATCTCCGCTGTCCGCATCGTGCATCAGGATCGTCTTTTCCGTCCGGATGATATCGATCTCGAAGCCCAGCACGTTCCGCCAGGTTTCATCCAACGCGAAAAACAGCCGCCCGCTGTCTCCCTCCAGGAGATACAGGGGATGCTCCAGTTCGAAGTTGTTGAGATGGATGCCATCGATGAAAATGTCCTTCGCCAGGTACCACAGTCCCACCTCGTCCGTCTGCCGGAAAAGTTCGTCCGGCCTGACCTGGGGCGCTTCCGCCGCCTGCTTCGGTTCGAATCCTTCGATCCAATACGCGAAGAGGCACAGCACGAGCGTCCATGCCGCGAGGATCAGGACCTGCCACCAATAGCGATACTGATGTCGCAAAGGCAGTTCCTTTCTATGCGCGGATCACGACCGGCTGACCCGGTAACCCGTCTTCAGGTCTACGACGCTCTCGAGCGGTTCGTCCTTTACAAAGTGCGCCAGGTTCGTCACCGAACGCTCCACGATGCGGCGGAACGGATACAGCTGGCGGAACAGTCCGGCCACGTGCGGGGTGACCAGGCAGTTGCGGCAGTCCCACAGGGGGTGATCCGCCGGCAGGGGTTCGGGATCGGTCACGTCCAGGGCTGCGCCGGCAAGGCGGCCTTCGTTCAGCGCTTCCGCCAGGGCGTCGGAATCCACGGCGGAGCCGCGGCCCACGTTCACCAGGATGGCGGAGGGCTTCATCAAGGCCAGCGTTTCCCGGTTGATGACCTTCTGGGTCTCGGGGGTATTGGGCAGGCACAGCGCCACGAAATCCGCCTCGGGCAGCAGGCGCGGCAGGTCTTCCAGCGTACCGACCTCGTCGACGCAGTCGGGCTTGTCGCCCTTCGTGCGGCGGACCGCAGACACGCTGCAGCCCAGCGCCTTCATGCGCTGCGCGAAGTTGACGCCGATATCGCCGAGACCGATCACCAGAGCGTGGTGTTCGGTAATGCAGGTAGGCAGCTCGACTCTCTGCCATTTATGTTCCTTCATGTGGTCGCGGTAGACCTGGAAGTGCCGGATGAGCATGATGATGGAACCGATCATGTATTCCGCGATCGTGCCGCCGTAGGCGCCGGTGGAATTGGACAGCAGGCAGCTCTGGGGTTCGTGGAACATCGCCAGCTTCGCGTAGCCGTCCGATCCGGCGGAATCGAGCTGGACGAACTTCATCTTCGGAAGATCGACCAGTTTGTCCGTATCCACGCAGCCGATCAGCACGTCGGCCCATTCGAGTTCTTCGCGGGTCACGCCGTCCTGGGTGCTCCAGCGGTACGCGCAGGCGTCTCCGCCCGCGGCCATCAGCATATTCTTTTCGTCGTCGTTCACAGGAAGAACGCACAGTACGTTGTACATCGTTTGTCTCCTTTTCCGGTCCTACAGGTAGATCTCGCCTTCCGCCAGGATGGCTGCGACGCCGCCCACGCGGATCTTAACGGAGCCGTCTTCGAGGATGCTCAAGCGGCTGGAGATCTTGGACGGTCTGTCCATGGCTTCGCCCTGGATGAACAGGTTGTCCTGCTCGGCCTTGACGATGCCTCTCTTGTACAGATAATAGGTGAGCGCGCCGTTGGACGTGCCGGTCGCGGCTTCTTCGTCGATGTCGTACAGCGGCGCGAAGTTGCGGCAGTGGACGCCGTCGGGCTCGGACAGCGTAAAGGCGTGCACGCCCGTTACGTTATAGGCTGCGGACAGGTCGGACAGCGCCTTCATATCCGGCGCCAGACCGTTGAGGGCTGCCATATCCCTGACAGGCATCATGATGTCCGTCAGGCCGGTGGAGACCATCTCGGGATACAGCGTCTGTCCTTCGAATTCCGGGGTGCAGCTCTCCGCGCCCATGACTTTGCAGAGTTCCTCGACCTTGGCAGGCTCGTCGATCAGGCCGAAGGTCTTCGCTTCGCCCATATCCATCAGCACGCCGCTCTCGGTGACCAGCACCTGCAGGTCGCCCGCCAGCGTCTTGAAATCGCAGGTATCGCCCGCCGCGATCTTGCCGTTCTTCATCAGGGTGTAGAACGTGGCGATCGTCGCGTGACCGCACAGATCCACCTCGGCAGCCGGCGTGAAATAGCGCACGTGGAACTTCTTATCGCCCAGCTCTTTGAGGAAAGCGGTCTCGGAATAGCGCAGCTCGGCTGCGGTCTTGCGCATGGTCTCGTCGTCGGGGAAATCCGCGCCGGACGGGATGTACACGACGCCCGCGGGGTTGCCGCCGAACACCTGATCGGTAAACGCGTCTACGATATAAAGCTTCATGGTGTCTCCTTTCAGCAGGTCTCGCCCGCTCCAAATCTACTCTTCAGCGCCGCTGCGATGCGTTCGCAGGCGTGTCCGTCCCCATAGGGGTTGACCGCGTGCGCCATCGCGTCGTAAGCGTTTCTGTCCGTCAGCAGTTCCTTTGCCATCGCGTAGATGGTCTGCTTCTCCACGCCCGCCAGCTTCGCCGTGCCGGCTTCGATGGCTTCGGGGCGCTCCGTCTCTCTTCTCACCACCAGCACGGGCTTGCCCAGCGCCGGCGCTTCCTCCTGCATGCCGCCCGAATCCGTCAGGATGAAGTAGGACTTCGCCATCAGATTGACGAAGGGCTGGTACGTCAGCGGTTCGATCAGGTGCACGTTGCCGATGCCCTTCAGGTATTCGTCCGCTTCCGCCCTCACCTTCGGGTTCAGGTGCACGGGATAGACGACTTCGACCTCGTCCTCGAATTCCCGCGCGATATCGGCGATGGCCGAGAAGATGTGAGCCATATATTCGCCCAGGTTCTCGCGGCGGTGGCAGGTGACGGTGATGACCTTCTTATGCTCGAAATCGATCGTCTTCAGCGTTTCGTCCTCGAACTCGTAGGGCTTGCCGGCCACCTGCAGCAGCGCGTCGATCACGGTGTTGCCGGTGATGACGATCTTGCTGTCCGCGATGCTCTCCGCCAGCAGGTTCTGCCGGTTGCGTTCCGTCGGCGCGAAGTGGATGTCCGCGATGTGGCCGGTCAATACCCGGTTCATCTCCTCGGGGAACGGCGAATATTTATCGTAGGTCCTCAGGCCCGCCTCCACGTGACCCACCGCGATCTGCTGGTAAAAGCAGGCCAGCGCGGTGACGAACGTGGTGCTCGTGTCGCCGTGGACCAGGACCACGTCCGGCTTCTCTTTCTGCAGCACGGGTTCCATGCCGGTGAGCACGTTCGCCGTGATCATGGAGATGGTCTGGTTGGGCTGCATGATGTTCAGGTCGTAGTCCGGCGTCAGCTCGAACAGTTCCAGGACCTGGTCCAGCATCTGCCGGTGCTGCGCCGTGACGCAGAGCACGGACTCGACGTCCGGGTCATCCTGCAGAGCCCGCACCAGCGGGGCCATTTTGATCGCTTCGGGACGGGTCCCGAAAACAGACATGACTTTCATAGACTAATCTTCCTCGTGATAAACAAGATCTTCCTTCTTTTCTTCCGGTTCGTGCACGATGCCGATGCCCAGGAAGATGAAGATCAGCGTGCCGGCGATGACGGCGAGCACGCCGCAGGCCAGCCGCACGTGCAGCGTCCACAGGATGCCCGCGACCCCCATGATGGCGCTGATGGAATAAAGCGCCAGGACGGTGCGTCTCTGGCCGAATCCCATGGCCATGATGCGGTGGTGCAGATGCCCTTTGTCCGCCTGCATGATGGGCTTGTGGTTCGCCATGCGGCGGACGATGGCGAAGGCGGTGTCGAAGATGGGCAGCGCCAGGATCAGGATGGGGATGATGGTCGCGAACAGCGTCGTGCTCTTCGTCGGCTTGTCGCCTATTAACGATACGCTCGCCAGCAGATACCCCAGCAGCATGCTGCCCGCGTCTCCCATGAAGATCTTCGCCGGGTAGAAATTCCAGATCAGGAAGCCCATCGTCGCGCCTGCCAGGCCCAGGATGAGCATGCAGGTGACTTCCCTGTCGGTCACAAGAGCCGTGTAGGCGACCGAGAGGCAGGAGATGCAGGTGATGCCCGCAGCCAGGCCGTCCAGGCCGTCGATCAGGTTGATGGTGTTCGTGATGCCCACGATCCAGACGACGGTGACCAGGAAGGCGATCACCTTCGGGAAGGCGATGTACCAGGGGCCCCAGGGCAGCACGTTCGCCATGCCGCGGATCTGGATCGTAAAGAAATACAGGATCGCGGCGCAGGCGATCTGCCCGGCCAGCTTGACCCGCGGCCGCAGCCCCTTGATATCGTCGATGACGCCCAGCAGCAGGATGAGCGTGGACCCCACCAGCAGGCCGAGCACCTGATCGTTCCAATCGCCCAGGCGGAAGAATCCCACCAGGACGCCCAGATAGATCGCGACGCCGCCGAAACGGGGGATCGGGCGCTTGTGCATGCGCCTGTTGTCCTTGGGCACGTCCACCGCGCCGATCACCGGAGCGATCTTGATGGCGAGGGGCGTCATGACCGCGGTCACGATCAGGGCCAGGAAAAACGTAATGAAATATTTACTCATGCGCACCTTCCATGACATCGATCACCAGACCCGCTTCCGCAGCCATTTCCTGGGCCAGCGCGTCCGGATAACTCTCTTTGATCACCACCCGCTTGATGCCGGCGTTGATGATCATCTTCGTGCAGATGACGCAGGGCTGCGTCGTGCAGTAAAGCGTGCCTCCCTCGATGCTGCTGCCCATGCAGGCGGCCTGGATGATGGCGTTCTGCTCCGCGTGCAGGCCTCTGCACAGTTCGTGCATCTTGCCCGACGGAACGTTCAGCTGCTGCCGCAGGCAGCCGGTCTCCTCGCAGTGGCGGATGCCCTTGGGCACGCCGTTGTAACCCGTCGCGATGACCCGGTTGTCCTTGACGATCACGGCGCCGACGCCTCTGCGCAGACAGGTGCTGCGCTTGCGGGCCAGCTCCGCCATCTCCATGAAGTATTCATCCCAGCTTGGTCTCTGGCTCATCGTAATACACCTCTTTCAGGTACAGTCCCTGGGGCGGCGCCGTATGGCCGGCCCGGCCCCTGTCCTTGGACGCAATGATCTCGCTCAGTTCTGCCGCATCCCGCTTGCCCAGGCCCACTTCGACCAGGGTGCCCACGATGATGCGGACCATGTTGTATAGAAATCCGTCTCCTTTGATGGAGATGGTGACGTATTCCCCGTCCTGCAGGATGTCCAGCGCCCAGACCGTGCGCACCGTCGTTTCGCGGGGCGTGCCGCCCGCCGTCTGAAAGCAGGCGAAATCGTGGGTGCCTGCGATCTGCGCGGCGGCTCTGCGCATGGCGTCCAGATCCAGCGGCTGCGCGATCTGATAATAGCGCGTGCGCTTGAAGATGTCCGGGCTTTCGGCGTTGCGGATCTTATACAGATACTGCTTGCCCTTCGCGCTGTAGCGGGCGTGGAAGCCCTCCGGCATCTCCTTCGCTTCCAGGATCTCGATCTCCCCGACGTGTTCGCGCTTCTGGGTGATCAGGCAGTCGGTGAGCGCTTTTTGAATGCGCTCCGTCGGGATGCCGTGGTCCTCCAGAAGAAAGCTCGCGGTCTGCCCGAGGGCGTGCACGCCGGCGTCGGTCCGGCTGCAGCCGTCGATCTTTACCTCGCGGCCCAGCACCCGTGCCAGCGCTTCCTCGACCGTCCCGCAGACGGTCCGTTTGTCCGGCAGCCTCTGCCAGCCGTGGAATCCCGTGCCGTCGTATGCGATTTTCAGGAAGATATTGCGCATAGTCATACATAGTAATATTACCACAAAGACGCTTTGAAAGAAAGGGGCGGCGGGGATGCGGCGGTTCCGGCAATAGAAAAGACCGGCCCTAAGGCCGGTCTTCGCATGTCTGGTTTGGTGTCGCCGGGAACCGTCCCCAGTGACACTATTTCTTGTAAGAGCTCTTCAGACCGACGGTCTGGTTGAACACCGGTTCGCCTTCCTTGGACAGGACGGTGTCGGTGATGTAGTAACCGTTGCGGAAGAACTGGAAGCGGTCGCCCGCCTTGGCGTCCTTCAGGGAAGGCTCTGCCTTCGCGGCCTTGTCCTGGCGGCTGTTCGGGTCGAAGTTGAAGTAATTCGGCTTCTCCGGATCGGGCAGCGCCAGATAGGTGTAGTTGCGGACGGGGATGTCGACGCAGGTCGCGGCGTCCACCCAGTGGATGGTGCCCTTCACCTTGCGGGAATCCGCGCCCGGCGTACCGGACTTGGTGTCCGGATCGTAGGTGCAGTGGATCTCGGTCACGTTGCCCTCGGCGTCCTTGACGACGTCGGTGCAGGTGACGAAATACGCGCCCTTCAGACGGACTTCGTTGCCCGGGAACATGCGGAAGTACTTCTTCGCGGGGACTTCCATGAAGTCTTCGCGCTCGATCCACAGTTCTCTGGAGAAGGAGACTTCGCGGGTGCCCTTTGCGGGATCGGCGGCGTTCTCCAGCGTGCACATCTCGGATTTGCCCTCGGGATAGTTGTCGATGACCACCTTCAGCGGGTTGAGCACGACCATGCGGTTCTCGACCTTGTCCTTCAGATCCTCGCGGACGAAGAACTCGAGCTGGTCGTAGTCGACCTTGTTCTCGGCCTTGGCGACGCCTACGGATTCGCAGAACGCGCGCAGCGCTTCGGGCGTGTAGCCTCTTCTGCGCATGCCGGCGATGGTGCAGAGTCTGGGGTCGTCCCAGCTCTCGATGATGCCTTCGTTGACCAGGCGCTTGATGTTGCGCTTGCTCATGATGGTGTTGGTCAGACCCAGCTTCGCGAATTCGATCTGCTGGGGCGGTTCGGGCCATTCGAGCTTTTCGAGCACCCAGTTGTACAGAGGTCTGTGGTCCTCGAACTCCAGCGTGCAGATGGAGTGCGTGATGCCTTCGATCGCGTCCTCGATGGGGTGCGCGTAGTCGTACATCGGATAGACGCACCACTTGTCGCCGGTGTTGTGGTGAGATGCGTGCAGCACGCGGTAGATGACGGGGTCTCTCATGTTGATGTTCGGAGACGCCATGTCGATCTTGGCGCGCAGGCAGACTTCGCCGTCCGCGTACTTGCCGTCTCTCATGTCGTGGAAGATCTGCAGGGATTCTTCCCAGGGACGGTCTCTGTACGGGCTGTTGGTGCCCGGCTGGGTCAGCGTGCCTCTGGTCGCCTTGATCTCGTCCGCGGTCTCGGCGCTGATATAAGCGTTGCCGTCGCGGATGAGCTTTTCGGCGCATTCGTACATCTTATCGAAATAGTCGGAAGCAAACAGGAGGTTGTCCCATTGGAAGCCAAGCCACTGCACGTCCTTTTCGATATTGCCTACGAATTCCTCATCTTCGGTGATGGGGTTCGTGTCGTCGTAACGCAGATTGAACGTACCGCCATACTTGAGCGCTGTACCGGCATTCAGGCAGATGGATTTGCAGTGTCCGATGTGCAGGTATCCGTTGGGTTCTGGCGGGAATCTGGTGCGAATTTCTCTGTGGTACTTCTGATTCTTGATATCCTCGTCGATGATATCGTGAATGAAGTTTCCGGCCATCGTCGTACCGTAATTGGTACCGTCAGCCTTCTTGATAAGATCCTCAGCCATGTGTTTCCTCCTTAAGGTTGAAAATTACGTATATACAAAATTAATTATACCGAATTCGTCTGCAATATGCAAAACAATTCCTTCGGCGTGACCCGCCGAAAACCAACTATATATATTTTTGCATTTTCCTTGCTTTTACAAAATATGTTTGGTATATTAGAGACGCTCACAAAATATTAGGAGGCAAAAATGGCTTTAGACACGATAGATGTTAGAATTCTGGAAGTGCTGCAGGAGAACGCCCGCGTATCCATTTCCGAACTTTCCAAACAGGTCAATCTGTCCCTGTCCGCCGTCAGCGAGCGGCTGAAGAAACTGGAGAACAGCAATATCATCGAACAGTACACGACCGTGCTCAATCCGGCCGCCATGGAGAAGGAACTGTCCGCCATCATGATGATCTCGATGGAAGACCCCTCCGATACGGTCGAATTCCGCCGTCTGGTGCAGGAACTGGACGAGATCCTGGAGTGCCACTACATCACCGGCACCTACGATTACGTGCTGAAGATCACGACGAAGAACATGGCGACGCTGGAGCTGCTCATGAACAAGATCAAGAGCATCAAGAGCATCAAGCACACCGAGACGAACGTCATCTTCTCCACGATCAAGAACAAGCACAGCGTCGTGCCCATCGCGACCAAGCTATAGCACAACAGTTGTCAATGGGGACGGTTCCCGGCGACAACTTATACGCGTACCAAAAACCCGCCGGCAAAGGCGGGTTTTCGATTGGTTTAACTGTTATTCTCAGGCCCCGGAGGCGGGTCTACCCTGTTTTAAGCAAGCGCGGCGCCCAAAGCCTTGCAGGCTTCGATGGCTTCTGCGTCCGGCGCTTCGTTGCAAATAACGAATCCGGCAGGCATTACAGCACCTGCAGCTTTGCAGTCGGCCTCCCAGTTTCTCATCCATTCACCGTCGCCCCAGCCGTAGGATCCGAACAGACCGGTTTTCTTGCCGGAAAGCTTCGCTTTGCAGGCTTCGAACAGAGGAGCCATCTCTCCGTCTTCCAGTTCTTCCGCGCCCATGGCCGGACATCCGAACAGAACTGCGTCAAATTCGGCCATCTTATCCGCGGAGAATTCCCCTGCGGTAAACAGCGATGCTTCCGCTTTGCTCTTTGCGCCTTCAAAGACAGCGTTTGCCATCGCTTCCGTATTGCCTGTGCCGCTCCAATATACCACTGCGATCTTACTCATGTTTTACCTCTTTCTTTTCTACTGAATCTTTTCCGAAACGGTCAGCCGCTCCAGGCTTCTGCCGCAGGAGACCTGCGCGCAGTACGCGTCCGTGCACTTTCTGTACCGTTCAAACGTCTTTAACGCTTTTTCCTCGTCGCCGTAGACCTGCCAGTAACCCGTGCATTTCGCGCAGCGGGGTCCCTTCTGGATGAACCCGTCTACGTCTCCGGGCGGATACCCGAGGAACAGGCCGATCTCGTGGGGGAACGTTTTGCTGCCCTGCAGCTTTTTCCGCAGGTGCGCCAGGCATTGACCCCTGCTGCCGCAGGGATACCCGCAGTCTCTCAGGATGCGGACCGCCGTCTCGTCTTCCAGATCTTTCTGCAGCCGGTTGGGCCGGTACAGATACAGCAGCGCCTTGCTGCCGGAAAAACGGAGAGGAAGGATGCGCACGCCTTTGGGACCCAGCCGGAGATTGAGCTCCCGCAGCTGCAGGCATAGGCTCTGCGGATCGTCGCAATCCGCGTTGAACATATTCGCTGTTTTCAGGCCTGCCAGCACCGGCGAGCAGTGCGCGACCAACATTTCTTCGGACATCGTGTTTCTTTCTGTAAAGAGGCGCCCGGAATGGGCGCCTTTACTGCTTCCGGCACCGGGAATAAGGAGAAGAAAAAACCCGTAAATGCCTTTGTGCTGCCGCGCGGAACTCCCCAGGAACCGCGCCGGCCCTGTTTGGTTAGCCATCGCTAACCTTTGTCTCAAATTAACAGTTAGCCATCGCTAACCTCAACTCTATTAAACTCTATTTTGGATTCTTTGTCAATAACTATTTTTAAGACTCTTCGCCGAGGGGTGGCGCCTAAAGAGGCTCATGAGCGACGCAGCGAACGCCGTGACTCCCAAGAGTTGCGGTCGCGGATGAGCGAAGGAGCGAAATGAGGATGCGTTAGGCGACAGGACCCCGAGGCGAGGGGTGGCGCCTGAAAGTGCACATTGTACCTGTCCCCCTGTGCACAAAAAAGGATGACCCTGTACAGGATCATCCTCTCTGGCACCCCCACGCGGAATCGAACCACGAATAAAGGTTTAGGAAACCTCCGTTATATCCGTTTAACTATGAGGGCATGTGCCGGGCAGAACCCTGCCCAGACAAAGCAATCAGCGATTACTTCTTTTTCTTGTTCTTCTGCGCGTTCTTCGCTTTTTCGGCGGCTCTTCTGCGCTTGGCTTCCCTGCGCATACGCACGCTTCTGGGCACTCTGCCGCCCGCTTCCTTGATGGACTTCGGCCCTTTGACGAGGTAGATGCCTTCCGCTCTCAGCTCCTTCTTCAGCTCGGTGTTGTCCGTTCCGAAGAATTCCAGCTCCTCTTCCATCTTCTTGCGCTCTTCGGCCTTCTTCTCTTCGCGCTTGATGCGGTCCGCTTCGGCCTTGGCCTTCTTCTTTTCCAGCTTATCTTTTTCTTTGTCTACGATCGCCTGCGCTTCGGACAGGGAGATGCCCTTCTGCTTGGCGAGCTTGTACGGATTCAAGCTGTCTTCCAGCGCCTTTTCCGCCGCTCTGGGATCTTCCTTTTCCTGCGCTTTTTTAGCGGATCTGGCGGTCATGCCGAACATGGCGACCATCAGGACGACCATCAGGCCCATGGAGATAAAGCCGTCGGTCTTGACGTTTCTCGTGTAGAACGTCGTGGTCACGCCTTCCGCCAGCGTGCTGCCGGAGCTGCTGACCACGCCGGGCGCGACGGTGAACTTGTATTCCGCGTTCGGCTGCAGGTCTTCCGTCAGGACGAGCCACAGTTCGTCGGGATACTTGGACGCATTGTATACGACGTCGAATTCCAGTGCCTTGCCTTCCGCATCCGTGATGGAGAACTTGCTCTTGTTGGCGGCGATCGCCGATTCGTCCATCATATCCTCGCTGAAGCGCACCTTGACGGCCATGTTCGCGGGCTGGTAGCCCTTGCTGCCGTCTGCGGGCGTAACGTCCACGATCGTAAGGCTGTCCGCAAACGCAGCGGACGCAGACGCCAGGATCAGCAGAACTGCGATCAGCAAAGCGGGAAATCTTTTTTTCATACTTATTGTTCCTCCGGGGTCGTTGTTTTTTTCTTGCGCAGCTGTTTGAAGAAGTCCTTGAGAAGGCCGCTGCATTCTTCCTGTAAGACCCCCGCGGTCACTTCGACGCGGTGGTTGAGTCTTTCGTCGGTCACGATACTGCGAAGGGAGAGGCAGGCGCCGGACTTCGGGTCGAGCGTACCGATGTACAGCCGCTCGATGCGGGCGAGCACGATGGCGCCCGCGCACATGCTGCAGGGTTCCAGCGTGACGTACATGCTGCACCGGGGCAGCCGCCAGCCGCCCAGGTTTTTCGCCGCCTGCCGGATGGCGTTCATCTCGGCGTGGCAGGTGGGGTCCTTGTCCGTTTCCGTCGTATTGTGACCCCGGCCGACGATGCGGCCGTCCTGCACGATGACGGCGCCGATGGGCGCTTCTCCTAAAGATGCCGCGATCTTCGCTTCCTCGAGCGCTTCGCGCATAAAGTCTTCGTGAGTATCCATTTTGTTATTTTATCACAAACCGATCGCTCTATTCAAGGTGGAACTTATCCTGTTCCAGTCTTTGCGCCGTATAGAGGCTGAAATGCCCGGAAAGCATATAGGACATGCTGCAGCACAGCGCGAACAGCACCAGCCCCTGCCCGCCGAACAGTTCGAACGAGAGCAGCATGCTGGCGATCGGGCAGTTCGTGACCCCGCAGAACAGCGCGGTCATGCCCAGCGCCGCGGCGAAGCTGGGATCGAGTCCGATCAGAGGCGCGAACGTGCAGCCGAACGTGGCCCCGATGAAAAACGTTGGCACGATCTCGCCGCCTTTAAACCCCGCCTCGAGCGTGAGCGCGGTAAACAGGATCTTCAGCAGGAACGCCTCCGGCCGGGCTTCGCCCGCCAGCGCCCGCACGATGACCTCCGTGCCCGCGCCGTTGTAGTCGCGGGTGCCCAGCAGCGTCGTGCCCGCAGCCACGATCAGCCCTGCGACGGCGATGCGCAGATACGGATTTTTCAGGTACTTCGCGTACGTCCAGTCGATGCAGTGCAGCACTTCCACGAACAGGATGGACAGCAGCGCGCACATCACGCCGAAGACCAGAACGGCCAGCACGGAATGCAGCGTAAGGTCCGGATAGCCGGTCACCGTAAAGGCGGCCGCCTGGATGCCGAATTTCTCCGCGGTCACGCGGGCGACGATGGACGACAGCATGCAGGGCAGCAGCACCGCGTAGTGCAGCGTGCCGTCCGCGATCTCCATCGCGAAGATGCCGGCCGCCAGCGGCGTGCCGAACAGCCCGGAAAAGCCTGCCGCCATGCCGCACATCGTGATGGTGCGCAGGTCCAGATGGCTGAGTTTGAACTGTCTGCCGATAAAGTTCGCGACGGATCCGCCGATCTGCAGCGCGGCGCCTTCTCTGCCCGAAGAGCCGCCGGTCAGATGCGTCAGCATGGAGGAGATATAGATCAGCGGGGCCATGCGGATGGCGACGCCCTCCTCTTCCTTGACCGCCAGCAGCACCCGGTTCGTGCCCAGGGGCTTCGTGATGCCGCTCAGATGGTACATGCCGACGATGGCCAGGCCCGCGGCGGGCATCAGCCACACCAGCCAGTCGTATTTCTGCCGCGCGGCTGTCGCAGCGTCGATCACCATGCCGAACGCGGCGGCGATCGTTCCGCAGACCACGCCCACAACAACAGCGTAGACGCACCATTGCAGCACGTCTACGGTTCTGAAAGATACGGTATCTCTGAGTTTCTTCGTCTTGGGTTGCATTCTTTATCTTATGAATTTATACGGAAGTCTGGCGGTGAGCGCGCAGGTGATCTCGTTGCCGAGCGTACCGCAGGCGTTGCCCATGTCCTCGCAGCGGATCTCCAGACCGCCCTGTCTGCCGATGATCACGCATTCGTCTCCGACCTTCACGTCCGGCACGTCGGTCACGTCCACCATGAACTGGTCCATGCACATGTTGCCGATGGTCGGCGCGAAATGACCGTTCACGATGACCCTGCCGTTGCCTCTGCCCCAGGCGCGGATGAGCCCGTCGGCAAAGCCGAGCGCCAGCGTCGCGATCCTGGAGGGACGGCTGGTGCGGCCGCTTCTCTCGTAGCTGATGGAGAAGTTGTCGGGCACGTCCTTCAGCTGCACGATGTTCGCCTTGACGGACAGCACCGGCTCGATGCCCGGCAGCTCCACGCAGCAGTTCTGATAGCGTCCGAACATGCTGCCGCCCGGGCGGACCAGGCCGTAATGCAGCTGCGGCCGGTGGCTGGTGGCGGGGGAATTCGCCAGGGAGCTGAGCGACATGTCCGCGCCTCTGGCTTCCAGCGCGCTGCGCACCTTTTCGAACCGTTCGTGCTGCAGGTCGCTCCAGTATTTATCCTCGAAATCCTCGCAGGACAGGTGCGAGAAGATGCCGATCATATGCAGGCCGGGATAGGTGCTGGCTTCGTAGAGCTCGTCGACCACGACGGGGTCGTCCCATTGATAGCCGATGCGGCCCATGCCCGTATCCACGACGCCCATGACCTCCATGGTGACGCCGCGCTTGACGGCTTCGTCCGACAGCGCCTTCGCGTACTCCAGGTTCTGGATGAGCGTGACGATGTTCAGGTCGCAGATCGTTTCGACGAAGGGAACGGAAGGAAGCGAGAACATGACGATGCGGTCGGTGGGCTCGCAGTAGCTGCGCAGCTCCTGCGCTTCGGAAATGGCCGCGATGCCGAAATCGGTCACGCCGTTCTCCTTCAGGACCTTATAGCACTCGCGCATGTTATGGCCGTAGCAGTCCGCTTTGACGACCGCCATCATCCGGGCGCCCGGCGCGATCCGCGCTTTGATGAGCTTGACGTTGTGATCGAAAGCCCGCAGGTCGATCTCGACCCAGGCGGGGCGGTTCATCCATTTCTCCATTGCGATCCTCCTTTTTTCCGGTGCCATTATTATATCATAGAAACGGCGACGGGGCTTTTTCAGCGAAGGTATTTGTACGGCAGACGCAGCAGGATGCCCAGCGACACCTCGTTGCTCAGGATATGGCAGGCTCTGCCGATGTCGCCGAGCACGATCTCCTCTCCGCCGCTTTTCCCGATCAGGACGGCCTCGTCATACAGTTTGACCCCGGGCACGTCCGTCACGTCGATCATCATCTGGTCCATGCAGATGTGGCCGATGGTTGGCGCTTTCTGTCCGCCGATCAGCACGTATCCGTTGCCGCAGCCCCAGTTCCGCGGGATGCCGTCCGCATAACCCACGGGCAGCGTCGCGATGCGCGACGGCCTCTGCGTGATCCCGCTTCGCCCGTAACTCACCGAAAACCCTGCCGGCACGTCTTTCAGATACAGGATGACAGCCTTCACCGTCATGATGGCCTCGATGCCTTCGACCCGGTTGTGCGCGCCCTGATAGCGTCCATACAGAGATCCGCCGGGCCGCACCAGCCCGTAATGCAGCTGCGGGCGGTGGCTGGTCGCAGGGGAATTCGCCAGGGAACTCAGGGACAGATCCAGGCCGCGGGCCTCCATGGCCTGCTTGACCTGTTCGAAACGCTCCTGCTGCAGGTCGCTGTAGGACTTGTCCTCGAAATCTTCGCAGGCCAGATGCGAGAAGAGGCCGATCATGCGCAGGCCGGGCAGCCGGGCTGCCTCGGTCAGTTCTTCGACGCAAGCCGGGTCATCCCATTGATAACCGATGCGGCCCATGCCGGTGTCGATACAGCCCATCACCTCGATGGTCTGCCCCCGCTGAACGGCTTCTTTCGACAAGATGCGGGCATAATCCAGCCCCGCGATCAGGGTCGTAACGTTCAGTTCGCAGGCAAGACCGGCAAAAGCCGGATGGTTGAGCCCCAGCAGGACGATGCGGACGTCCGGACCCGCCAGCCGCCGCACCTCTCTGGCTTCCACCAGCGTCGCTGCGCCGAAATTGCGTACGCCGCAGTCCGCCATCACCGGCACGCACTCCGTCAGGCCGTGTCCATAGCAGTTTCCCTTTACGATAGCCAGCATCTCGGCCCCCGGCGCGATCCGCGACTGCACGATCTCTATGTTCTTTTTCAGCGCCCGCAGGTCGATCTCAGCCCAGACCGGCCGTTCCATCCATTGTTCCATAGTTTGCCTGCTGTCATGTTTGCGAAATAGTTAATTTTAGTATATCTTTATAATAGAAGGATTTCAACGATTCAGGAGGCAGCTATGGCGAAAATCGCAGTGGTCACAGGCGCATCCGGCGGCATCGGTTCCGCCTGCGCGAAGAAACTGGCCCGGGAGGGCTATACCGTCATCGTCCACTACTTCCGGCACAAAGACGAAGCCGAACACATCGCCTCGCGCATCGGCGGCGAAGCCGTCCAGGCGGACCTGCGTTCGGAAGCGGCGGTGGACGCGCTCGTGGACGAAGTGCTGGGCAAATACGGGCACATCGACGTGCTCGTGAACAACGCCGGCATCTCGCGGGTCAATCAGGTGCAGGACGTCTCGAACTACGAGTGGGACCTGCTGCAGGCCAGCAACGCCACGTCCGTTTTTCTGATGACCCGCGCCGTGCTCCCCTCCATGATCGAAGAGCGCAGCGGCGCCATCGTCAATATCTCTTCCATGTGGGGCATCGCGGGAGGATCCTGCGAATCGGCTTATTCCGCTTCGAAAGGCGCGGTGATCGCGTTCACAAGGGCTGTGGCCAAAGAGGTCGGACCGTCCGGCATCCGCGTCAACTGCGTGGCGCCCGGCGTGATCGAGACCGCCATGCTCGACCGCTATACGCCGCAGGAGCTGGAGGCGCTGGCGGACGAAACGCCCCTCGGCCGCCTCGGTGACCCCGAAGACGTGGCCGAAGCCGTCGCGTTCCTCGCTTCGGACGCGGCCAGCTTCATCACCGGACAGGTGCTGAGCGTGGACGGCGGGTTTATTTTATAAGAAAGAACAGAAAAGATGCGGCCGTAAAAGGCCGCATCTTTTTCTTTGTCTAAAACAGAAGATTATTTGTTGCTCGTTGCCGTTTTGCCCTCCGCGATCGCGTCGAGGATGTTGCTGACAAAGACGGATGCCTGCGCGCGGTTCACTTTTTCGCCGGGGGCATATTTGCCGCCTCCAACGCCGCCTACGATATCCGCTTTCGCCAGTCTCATGATGTACTCGTCGTAGCCGTTCCCGGGCATATCGGTGAAGGAAATGTCCATTTTGTCCTTATAGTACTCGACGTCCAGCGCGCGTGCGAAGTAGTAAGCCATCTCCGCGCGGGTCACCGGGACGTTCAGTCCCTCGTCGAAGCGGGCGTCGATGATGCCTTCCGCCTTGCAGTAGTCGCGGAACGAAGCCGCCCAGTGATCGCCGGGAACGGGCTTGCTCTGGAAGTTGTCGCCCTTCATCGCGCTGTGCAGGTTCGCCACCATGACCATGATCTCGGCGTGGGTCAGCGTGCCGTTCGGGTCGTAGATCGCCGCGCCGGTCTTATCTTTCTTGCCGCCCACGATACCGCTGTCATAAGCCTTCTGCAGGAACTTCAGATACCAGGCGTTGCCCGGAACGTCCTTGAAGATATTTTCCACGGCGTTCGGATCGATCTCGTTCTCCGCGAACTTCAGGATGACGATCTCGCCGTCCTTGATCGCGTAGGCGATGCCGTTCTTTGCGATGGAGAGATCCGTGTACGTGATGGGCACGACCTGGGTGTCGTTGATATCCACCATGCCATAGTAGTTGTCATACTGGCCGGCATGACCCACGACAAAGAGCCCTTCGCCGTAGCCGTAAGCATATTCGTAATGGAACGGGATGACTGTCTCGCCCTTCGTATCGATGTAGCCGGCGCGGAAGTCCGCGTCCTTCACGTAGGCGTAGCCGTCCTTGAACATGCTCGCGTCCTTGTACTTGCAGGGGATGACCTCCTTGCCGGTCTTGTCGACGTAGCCGTAGAGCCCGGGCGACCCATAGACCATAGCCAGGCCGCTGGAGAAGTTCCACCAGTTGTTGTACTTCCCGGTATCGACGGAAACTTTGTGCTTTCCGTTGATGTCCATCCAGCCTGCGGTGATGTAAGTATAATCGGAGAATCCGGCTTCCGTCTCAAAGAATCCGCCGTGATTGTAAGCGATCAGCCCTTCGTTGACGGAGGTGACGTTCCAGCTTTCTCCGCCTGCCCTGGGCGTATCCTCATAACACCACTGCTTGAGAACGACTTTCTGCGTCTGGGGATCGATGATGTAAGCATTGACGTTGACCCCGTCCAGATAGGCGAATACGGTGAGATATCCGTCGCGGCCGAAGTATGCAGTCATGCTGAGGACGATATCATCCACGCTCTTTTTTTCATAAGACGCGACGATCTTTTTTGCCGAGGTGATCAGCCTTCCGTCCGTTCCGTACAGATTGAAATCGTAATCCGCGCCCATCATGGTCTCCGCAGGACCGTCGTAGACCGGCAGCAGATCGGCGATCACGCTGCCTGCGGCATCGTAGATCGTCGACGCGTCGACGGTCTCTCCGTGCGGTTCGTTCGGACCCGGGACGCGGGTCAGAACCGTCTTGCCTGTGGGGCTGACGACGCCCTTCGAGACCAGCACGCCGTCGTCGTCATACACTTTAAACGAGCCGTACCCGTTATCCATCATGGAGATGTCCGTGGCTTTTACGCCGGTCGCGATCTCCTGATAGGTATACAGGGGCGCCTCCGCGAAGGCGGCTGCCGGGATCAGGGACAGGCAGAGCGCCAGCGCGAGGCAGAGTGTTAAAATGCGTTTGTTCATAGGAGCCTCCTGTGAATGAAACAGAAAATATTCAATTTCTTACTTTTTATTATAAACAACAGAAAAGAAAAATGCCGCAAAAGTT